>Ga0255055_10000940_pt1 | contig 22194 bp, 25 predicted proteins | sample JV7_2_27_MG_FD_188633 | JGI IMG/M metagenome (GOLD analysis project Ga0255055, IMG submission 188633) | Seawater microbial communities from Jervis Inlet, British Columbia, Canada - JV7_2_27 | ecosystem: Environmental > Aquatic > Marine > Inlet | place: Canada: British Columbia | collected...
TATAAGTTTATTGACCTTTGGAATGCTTGTATGGCTTAATCTGACATTAGCTCTCTATACATTGATAGCTATTCCTTTTATCTTTTTATTAGTTCTATCTCTAAGGCGAATAGTAAAAATAGTTAGTAGAACGTACCGAAAAGCGATTGGCAGTGTAAATGCCGCTATGGTTGAATCAATTGAAGGTATACATGTAAGTAAAAGTTATGGACAGGAATCTACGGTTTCAAAGCAATTTCAAGAAACTAACAGGAACTATTTCAAAGCAGGATTTAGAGTAACTGCCGTAACTCATATGTGGAGACCTCTCCTGGAAACAATTGCGTCCATTACTCTCATTGCTATTATTTTTTATGGGGGTCAATTTGTCTTTAAAGGTGTTACTAACCCTGGAACGATTTTTATGTTTATTCTTTATCTTCAGAAATTTTTCCGCCCTATAATGGTCCTCTCCGTATTTTTCCCTCAACTAAGCCAAGGAATGGCTGCATATGAGCGAATATTAGATATAATTGATTCTGAGCCAAATGTAAGACAAAATCAAAACACTATTGAAATCGATACTTTGGAAGGAGAAATAATTTTCAAAGATGTTGACTTCGGCTATAGAGAAGGTGGATGGGTATTCAAAGGCTTAAATCTACACATTAAAAAGGGAGAAAAGATAGCAATTGTAGGCCATACTGGGGCAGGTAAAACTTCAATAGTATCACTTTTAACTCGATATTATGAGTTTCAAAGGGGCTCGATTGAAATTGATGGAATTGACATAAGGGATATGTCTCTAAACTCTTATAGAAGAAATCTAGGAAATGTGCAACAAGAGGTTTTTTTGTTTTCAGGTACTATAGAAGAAAACATTCGATACGGCAGACAAGAAGCGTCAGAAGAAGATCTCTGGAAAGCAATTAAAACTGTGCACCTCGAAGAACTAATCGAATACCTACCAGAAGGATTGCAAACAACTATCGGTGAGAGGGGGAAAGGACTGTCAGCAGGCCAACAACAACTAGTTAGTTTTGCTCGAGCGATATTGACCGATCCTCGTATTCTTATTCTTGACGAAGCCACATCGAGCGTTGACGCTTATACCGAAGCAATTATTCAAGAGGCTCTTGAGGAGCTGTTATCCAATCGAACTTCTATTATAATTGCTCATAGGCTCTCAACTATCGTGAATGCTGATAGGATTATCGTGATGGATAAAGGTCAAATTGTTGAAGAAGGCACTCATAAATCTCTACTTTTACAGGAAGGAAAATATGCCACTCTGTATAAACAATATTTTGAGCATCAAAGTCTAGATTGGGAACCACACCGTGAGCCTCTTAAAATTGAATGAGTTAAAACTATATGAGTATTTTATATTGAAATCTTTGCTGCGAGTAAATCTTTGTTATTAGAAGAAGCTCCGATGTAAATTGTGTATTCAATATTTTCAACCTCCCATGCGTTATTTTCAGGATTATACCAAGCAAGATTTTTTTTCTTGACTTCGATTGATACAGTTTTTGTTTCGTTCGGTTTCAACGCTACCCGCTTAAAACCGCGTAGGAGTTTTATAGGGCGATCCACACTGGAGTCTTCAAAACCTACATATAATTGCACAATCTCTTCCCCAGCAATAGTTCCAATATTCGAAACATCTACACTAACACTAATTTCCTCGTCGATCGATTCTACTCGGATGTTTTTATATGAGTATTTAGTATAGCTCAACCCAAATCCAAAAGGGAATGCGGGTTCAATATTTTCCTTTTCCATCAAAGTATATCCGTGATAATAACCGTATTCAATCTCATCAGTGTAAATATCGAAATATGGTAAATGAGCTTGATCTTTGGGAATAGTAAATGGTAATTTTCCACTTGGATTAACTTTTCCGAAAAGAATATTTGCTAATGCGTGCCCTCCTTCCATCCCGGAATACCAAGCCATTAGTATTGAAGGAACTTTTCCTTTCCACTCTTCAGTAAGGATTGCACTACCTCCAACCAACACAACTACACATTTTTTATTTACTTTTGAGATGGCATCGATTAGTTTAATGTCATCCTCTCTTAATCCAAGGTTAATTCGGTCTCCTAATCCCTTTGAAATTCTTGGAATATATTCTCCCTCATCTTTAAATGTGTATCCAACAACTACTACAGTAGAATCTACACTTTGGGCAATTTGTTGAGCAACCTCTATATCAGAACCGTCGTTTTGGATTATGTTTATTTTACTTCCAACGATGTTTTTTATCCCTTGTAAGGGGGTTATAATGTTTTTTTGGCGAACATTACTACTTCCATGATCACCGGTATTTTTCATATCAGCTAAAGGTCCTATCACAGCTAAATTATCTAACTCATTTATATTGAATGGTAAAAAGTTATTTTGATTTTTAAGTAGAACCATGCTCTTTTCAGCAGCTTCGCGCGCCAAGAGGACGTGATCATTACAACCGATTATGTCTGAGTCATAGTTTTGAGAGTCTTTTTTTGTACCGAACTTTAAAACTGTACCTAGTATTCTTCTTACCGAATCGTCCACGAGATTTATTGGAACTTTTCCCAACTTTATTGCTTTTTCTAACTTTTTTCCGTAATATTTAGCTCGGGGCATCTCAACATCTAAACCTCCCAAGAGGCCCTTATTAGTATCTTTAAGACCATTCATCCAATCTGAATGAACAAAACCATCAAATCCCCATTCTTTCTTCAAAATATCTCTTAATAAATATGAGTTATGACCACAATATTCACCACGCACTTTGTTATAAGCCGACATAACAGTTGCACACCCCTCTTCAACACAACGCTTAAAATGAGGTAAATAAACTTCCCTTAAAGTCCTTTCACTCATCTGGATATTGACTTTATAGCGTGAATGTTCTATGCTGTTAGCAGTATAATGTTTAGCTGTAGCCATTACATTATGTTTTTGGACTCCACGAACTAACGCGGCTCCAAATTCGCCAAGCTGAAATGGATCTTCCCCGTATGTTTCTTGAGCTCTTCCCCAACCGGGATGGCGTAAAAGATTTATACAAACACCACCAAAAAGATTTGCTCCTTGAGCACGGGTCTCCTTCCCAATGACTTCACCTATTTTTTCTTCGAGCAATAGGTCCCATGATGCACCTCGAGCCATAGATACTGGAAAACAGGTCGATCCTGGTATAATAACACCCCTTGGTCCATCAGTAAATAAAAATGGAGTGATACCTAATCGTTTAACGCCGCCACCAGGATATGAACGCACCCCAAACTTACGATCTTTTAACAAAAGCAAGAAGAAGTTGTTTCCTGACATAGTTGCAACTTTTTCTTTTAGCGTCATCATATCTAAAGCGGTATTAACAGCAATTTCAATTTCCTCTTCCGTCATACCTTTTCTAATATCTAACTTATCCAAAAAATCTCCCCTAATATTTCAAATAGTTATAACTTTAATATTTATTATAAAGAATTATTATTTTATTAACTCAATAGTAGAATTTCCATTCATTTCTGTCCAAACTATCGATTAAGTTTAGAACTACTTTTGCTAAATCATTATCTTTCTTCATTAACTCCTTCAATTCCAACAAAAGGCTTTCTTCTCCGAACTTAAGGATAGAAAAAACTGCAAGTTTTTTTAGATTTTTATCCTCTAAACTCTTGAGATTTTCTAAGCAAATAGTTACCAGTTCTTCGACTTGTAAATCTATAATTAGCTTGAGGATCATCTCTTTCTTTTTCAAAAGTGCATTTATTTCATCTGAGGTTTTTGCTGTAGAAAGTTTCAAAATTTTTATGAATTCATTTTTAACATCTTGCCATTGTTCAAGCATTTCTGGGTTATCAATGAGAACCTCTCGAATGAATTCCAATGACCACTTATCCCCCTCATTTAATAAATTCACGATCAACTCTTGGTCGATGAGATTTGATTCCTGCATGTCATTAATGAGACTACCATCAACGATTTGAAAATTTCTTACATTTTCAACGATTAAATCTTCCCAATTCTCAATTTTTTCTTTTAGTACCAAAATTGCCCTTAGAATTTCTGATACGAAGTTAGGGTTTTCGCTTTCCTTCAATTTTCTTAAGATAATTGATACGAACTTATTGTTATTATAATATCTCTTCGCAATAAGATATAATGAACCATAAGGATATCTTAAAGAATTCACAAATTCGAGAGTTTCTTCTTCAAGTGATAATCCTAATATTGCACCAATCCTGAATATGTTTTCTTGAAGCGATTTTACATTTTTTAAGAATTCTTGGGCTGTAATCTTGTCTTCATTTATTTGAGTTAGGTACGATTTAAAGAGATTTGTAATTTCATTTAATTTAGTAACATCTCCTTCTTGAGAAAGATTTTCAAAAGATTTAACCAGTTGATTTTTGAGATGAAAGTCCCTTATGCTTGTGTTATTAGCGAGTCTTAAAATTAATGGTTCTACATTTGGGGCAGCAGTTTTAGAAACCACATTTTCAATCAAATCAGAAACCACACTGTCTGTCACTTTATCAAAAGATAAACAATATTCAAAAGCAGGTTTAAAACTTAATCTTTTGTTTAACTCACATATCCTCCTAATGTGGTGTTCGCGTAGCGATGTTCTAATTTCAACTAAATCGCCAAAATAGCTAATTTCTCTATAGTCATTTAAGACTTCTAATATAATCTCTTGAATTCTTTTTATTCTCTCCTCTTCATAAACAGTAGTTTCCTCCAAAACATGATGCAAACCTAGAAAACTCCACGCTCTCAATATGACTTCATTAGTATCAAAAAGTTCAAATAAGAGATTGAAATCTTTTCTATTAACTAAAGGCTTGAATATGCTTTTATAGGCCGATGTTAAATTTGCTTTTGGACTTAGTTCGACTGGTGCATATCCCTTTCTCAACTTATCAATAATTTTTTGCGTGGATGAACTACTCATATAGCTTCAATATTTGGTAATTTTATTTCATTTTTTCTTTTTAGTAGAGGAAAATTATTTTACGAATATAATCTTCCATTTTTTCTAAGATCACATCAAAATTAGATTCGTAATTTAAATCGAAGACTAAGAAAGTTTTCTCGTCACATTCAGTAATAACAATAGTTTGAGTTTCTAATTCTGCGATTATTTTAATTGTTTTTCTATCTCCCATTGTACGACTAAGGCCAATAGCACTTTCCAAGACTGATGCGCACATCGATGTGAAGTTATTAAAATCAATTCTTTCTTTGAAATTTTCGGCAATAAGACCTCCATCGCGGTATGCGAATAAAACACCCAATAGATTTCCATTGCTTTTTATTAAATCCATAATCTGAGTTAACTTTTTAACCTTTTCAGTTTTTGGAAGTTCCAATCCATCCATATTTAACTTCATACTCAGTTTTCAATAGATAATTTAATTAATGAGACTTAAAATTTTAATATATATGAATGAAGAAAGCTCTTCTAGCGGTAAAAATGATTTAAAGGAATTAATCCGTAGTACCAATGAAAAGTTTATTAAAGAAGATTTAATCCCTTTTTTAAAAATTCCAAGTTATACTTCAAATAGAGAAGGAGTTAAAGAAGCTAAAGACTTTATTACTTCGTACATTTCTAATTTTTGCGAAAAAGTTGTAGAAATCGAAGGGGAAATGAATCCCTTACTGTTAGCTGAAGTCGATGGAGATTTCAAAGATAGATTATTAATCTACATGATGTACGATACTCAACCTGTAAATAAAGATGCAGATTGGATGATAAATCCTTTCGGCGCGGAAATTACCGATTTACCGAAGCCATTAGATAAATTAGATAAAGTTATTATTGCTAGGGGGTCATACAATTCAAAAACTCCTTTGCTTTGTTTTTTAAATGTGGTGAAATTATTAAAAAAGGAAAAAAAGCTCCCTGTTTCTTTAATGTTTTTAATAGATGGGGAAGAAGAATTAGGTTCACCTTCACTATTAAATGTTCTTAAAAAAAAAAGGACTATGTTTAACTCTTGCATAGACGCATATTATCCTTCCATAAAACAGGATTTGAATGGGACTTCGGTTTTGAAACTTGGTTATAAAGGTATTTTATCTTTAACCATTAAGGTTACATCATTAAATGCAGAAACACATTCTGCCTTTAGTTCGATGATACCTAATCCTGCTCAAGATTTGATATACGTACTTAATGGTATTTATTCGGAAAATAGGTTTAAAATTAATTCATTAAGCGTTCCTTACAAGATGACAGAAAAGGAGAAAAAAATTATTGACGATTTAGTGGAAAGTATTGATTTAGGAATAGTAAAAGAAAAAGCAGGAATTAGACAAACTCTTAAAGATGATCCTAATATAATTTTTATTGATTACTTGTTTAATCCAACTTTCAATATCTCTAATTTAAAATCTGGTTATTTTGAAAATGGAGTAAGAAATATAGTAGCTAACAAGGCAGAGTGTAATATTGACATTAGGTTTGCGCATAATATATCAGTAAATTTAATTTTTGAAGAAATTAAAAAGAAAGTTAAAGATTTAACGAGAAATTTAAAATCCAACTGTGAAATTATTCAAAACATGAGCTATAATAGATCAATAGTTAGAGAAGATTCAATTTTAGTAAAAAGTCTTGTAGATAGTTTTAAAGAGCTCGGATTTACTACCCAGATTTGGCCGATTAGTGCAGCGGCAGCCCCACTAAGTCATATACAAAGCCAATTGGGATTGAACTTTATAGTTGGGGGGTTAGGTATTGGAGGATATGCACATGCTCCAAACGAATTCGTTCAAGTAAATTCAATTCAAAATACGAGACTTTCAAATTATTTATTTCTAAAAAATTATAGCGATCTTTATTGTGAGAAGTAATTTAGTACGAATGAAAAATCTTTAACTGAAAATTATCTCTTGTTTGATGTTTTTTACACTTTTGGAATGTTTTTTAAAATATGTTTTGGAAACCATTAATCTTTTAATAAGAAACTTTTATTATAATTATAAATATACTTTTAAAATACTTTAATTACAAAATCGGATGGTAAGTTGATTTCAGATACAAACAAATGAAGCACAATAACGATCAGAATCAGAAAAACGAGAGAGAACCCGATGTAATGTTTAAAATCTGTTTTTTTGGAGATGGAGGCGTAGGAAAAACAACACTCATTGGTAGATACCTTACGGGAGTATTTAAAGCGAATCAAACGATAACCATTGGAGTCGATTTCCATGTTAAAAAGATAAAAATAGATGATAAACTAGTATCACTGCAAATTTGGGATTTTGCTGGAGAAAACCGCTTCAGATTTCTTTTACCAAGCTATGTTGTTGGTGCTTCTGGAGGTATTTTTATGTATGATGTAACAAGATTTTCTAGCTTGAAAAATTTCCCTGAATGGATCGAAATTTTTAAAAAAGGCTTTGTTGGAGCTAAAGATAAACATTTACCTGTAATAATGGTTGGAAGCAAGCTAGATTTAAGCTATAAGCGAGCTGTTTCAAGTAAGGAAGCATACGACCTTGCAAAAGAACAAAATTTATATGGGTATATCGAATGCTCAGCTAAGGATGGGAGAAACATAGAAGATATATTCACTGAAATTGCTAAGTTAATGTTAGTTAGAGCTGGGCTCTGATCACTTATTCTTTAAATATTTCTTCCAATGAATTAACAACTAGATCAGGATTCAAACCTTTATCAATTTTTGAGGATTGCATAGGTTCTTCTCGAATTTTTATAACATCAGATTCCGTTGTGACTCCTGTTAATACAAGAACTGTTTTAATTTTTGCCCGATTCCCAGCCAAAATATCTGTATTTAACCGATCTCCGAAAACTGCAGATTTTTTAGGAGGAGTATTAGTATCCTTTAGTATCGTATTAATCCCAAATGGATTTGGTTTACCAAAAATTTTTAATGGTTTCTGGTTAGTACATATTTGAACGGCATTTACCATTACTCCAGCTCCAGGTAATTCTCTATTGGCAACGGGTAAGGTACTGTCTGCATTAGTAGCATAAAACTGTGCATTTCCTTGTAAAATACAGTTCTGAGCGAAGGCTAGTTTTTTGTAGTTAAAGTTGCTGTCCAAACCAACAATTACATAGTCAACTTCAGCACAATCAGAGTCTAAATTAACAACGGTATGCCCCCTCATTTTTAATTCTTCCCTTAATCCGATTTCGCCGATGACGAAAATTATTGCATTCTTCTTTAAATTCGTAATTTCTTCTGCGGTAATTGATGCGCTAGTATAAAAATCAGTTATTTCACTTTTTATGTTAAAATCTCTCAAACGATCAACGTACATTTGTCTAGTAACAGTAGAATTGTTGGAATTATATACAATCTTAACGGAAATTTCTTTTAAATCGCTGATCACTTTATCACTGTTAGAGATTAAGGAATCACCCCTGTATATAACTCCATCTAAATCAAAAATCGCTAATTTTATGTCTTTAAGTTCGCTAATTAATTCTCGCATAGTAATACTTACAACTAAATTTGAAATTAATGTATTAGCTTTCTAAAACCAACCTATTGGTAATCCCAATAGAATTACCATCAGTTGGATACCAATTGGTATAAATATTGGATTTAATATATTATCTGCGGTAACTGATGGTAAATAATCTGTAAGAAAGAAAATGAGAGCACCCATTACAGCATAAATTGGTCCTACAAACACAAGGCCGATAATATATGCGACTACTACACCAGCGATAAATCCTTCAATCGATTTAACATCATTATTTCTAAGTGTTACCTTATGTTTTCCAATCCCTCTCCCAACTACTGCAGCAGATGCGTCTGAAAGACATGCTATAAGAATTCCCGCAAAAAATATACGAACGTCGGGGATAATTTTTACCATATAAAGCATGAAAGAAAAAATAAATCCCGTTATAATGTAAATTTGAGGTCCCGCAGCGTTTTTTTCCTTATTTCTTAGCATGGATTTTGTTAAGAAATTAAAAACAGAATATTCTGGACCCCAGACTATACGAATTATGTCGGCTATAATTACGAATGCTAAAGATCCAATTAATGCAAACATAATAAGTTCCGAAACAGCTTGAATTTCTCCAAATTCATAAGGATAAGGAGATTTATTACCCCATAAAAATACATATACAGGTTCTCCCGGTTGGAGCATTATTTTAAGAGCATCATTTACCAGAGGAGCAATTCCATAGTAAGCGATTACTAACAAGAATCCTGTTAAGTGAAAACTTTTTCTAATTATTTCCATCTTAAGTGGAATTTCTTCCCTATAAGGATCTTCTTCGGTCATTCTTCTAATATACCGTCTCAAAACCGATTTTTCTCTAATATTTTCTCCTTCCTTATTTCCGTTTTTCACTTCGATCCTCATTTTCTTTATGTCTATGCGAATAATTGTTGTAAAAATTAGATTAACAATGAGAATTACACCGATCCACCACACCATAAATCCATTTAAAGGATAAGTGAAAAAACCTAATCCATTAATAGAGTTGTAATATCCATAGATTAAGAAGCATATTCCACATAATATTGAAGAAATTCCTCCATACCTATTTTTTGCTCTATACCCTTTGACGCCAATATAGTACATCAAGCTCATTAAAACAAAAAAAAACAACGATAAAGTTGTGTTGTAAAGACTCTCCACAAAAACCCAATATTCCATGATAAGCAATTTTATTATTATAGTTATTTATTTTTATAATTAACCATCAATTATTTACTCTTTTATTTACTCACACCGAACAAGACATTAAACTATAGCCTACCAAATGATAGATCATTGATAGTATAATCAGATTAGGATTGAAACAACTAAAGATTTTAAAATGTATGACTTTTAAACAAAGCAGAAATGGAAAATCTTTAAATAGAATTTTAGATTACAAATGTAATTTTCAATTAATCTTATAGCCAGATTTATGTCTTTATCCACATATTATAAACTTTAATAAACCTATAATAAACAAGATTTTTATATACATAACGAATAAAAAAAAATAAATAAATAGTACCAATCTATTTAAATTATAAGTGAAAATATATCTTAATTGTCTTCTATTAAATTATATTTATCTAATAAAAATCTTTATTTACTGCTAAGGTGAAAGTATCAGTAATGGAGTCTGTCGAAACTTTAGATGACCTTTTAAAAAAACTGCTCGGAGCAATTCCAGAAGTAAAATCTGCTGCTATAGTGTCTGCTGAAGGACTTCCTATTACTTCTGCGCTTCCACAGGGAATAGATGAGACACGGATTGCAGCAATGACTGCCGCCTTACTCTCGTTATCCGAAAGAGCAATTATAGAGATGGGAAAAGGTGATTTTGATCAGTTATACATTAAAGGCACTGAGGGCTACCTTCTGGTTATGCAAGCTGGCCCGAACGCAGTTCTGACCGTTTCTACCACTAAAGATGTGCGACTTGGATTGATCTTATTAGATTGTAGAAGAACATGCGAAAAAATTTCACAACTGATCTGATTTTATTATCCAACTCCAAATTCCTCTTAACTTAATACGCTATTTAGTAAAAACCACAAATTATTAATTTTATGCTTAATTTTTCATGTTACTAATATTCATCTGTTTTATGGGTGCTTAATTATTTTTAAGATTTTTCGTCTAACTACAAAATGTGAGATTCCACCCTTCTTATTCGCTCAACCTAAGACCACGAGCTCAAGAATTATTCTTAGTGAAGAATTCGAAGGGATAATAACAAGAGATTATGGTTTCGTAATTGCAATTGTTGAGATAATTGATGTAGGTCCTGGAATAATAATTCCTGGAAATGCCAATACGTTTCACCAAGTTGAATTCACAATCTTATCCTTCAAACCAAATCTAGGAGAGGTAGTAGAAGGGGATATAGTTGAATTAGTGGACTTCGGAGCTTTCTGCCGACTTGGGCCATTAGATGGCTTAGTTCATGTCTCTCAAATTTGCGATGATTACATATCATATGAACAAGTTGGTAATCGATTCATTGGTAAAGAAACTGGGAAGATACTTGAAGTGAATAATGAAGTAAGGGCTAAAGTAATAGCGGTTTCATTAGGCACCGGACGAAGCGGTAAGTTAGGTTTAACAATGCGCCAAAAGTTTTTAGGTAAGTATGATTGGATAGAAGCTGACGTCGAGGAAGTATACGCTAGTAAAGAAGCGAAAAAATCTAAGGAGTCAGAAGACTATGAAGAGATTGAGGAATAAAATATCATTAAAGAAACATTTGGTGGGAAATAGTAATGAAAAAACTTGAAAAAGCCTGTAAAAATTGTCATTTAATAACAAAGAGCCAAGTACTTTGTCCAAAATGTAAAACTCATAGCCTTAGTGAAGACTATACTGGTGAAGTTATAATAATCGACCCACGAAACTCAGAAATGGCGAATTACTTAAAAATTCATTTCCCTGGAAAGTATGCACTAAGAGTTCGCTAATCTAACAAAATTAAGTGAAGATATCGCATATTTATCATTTCATCATTTCTACGAATTTTTTTACAGCTTTTTGTATCCTTTTTTCGACATCGACCATAATAATACCCTCTCGAATTGTTTTCTTCGAATCTGTTATTGGGGGTTGGCCATAAAATACTAAATTCTTAACTTTTTCGCTGAGAGTGATGCTAAGAACCAAAGGTAAGACAAGTAAATCTTCTTCGCCCTTAGTTATTTTGAGAAGCGTTCTTTTATCAGAACTCACAATATCGTTAAAAAGAATAAAACTCTCTTTTTGAATTCCTCCCTGGGGGTTTTCAAATTCTATAATTTCTTCGAAAAAATCTTCAGTTTCGATTTTAATATGATTTCTTTGAGTTTTTTCGTCGATTACGCAGAGTTTGATAAATGTTTTTAGAAAATCTTTAGCGAGAAAATCTTGTGTAACAATATCTCCAACTAGATAAACTTTAATCTCAAATTCTGCATCTAAAAAAGCTTTTATCGCCTTTTCAACTTCAGAAATAGTTTCTCTTCGCGTTCCAGCATATAATTTCCCAAGAGGTTGAGAAAATTTATGTCTCTCAGCTTCAGGAATTTTTAAATTTTCCTCCATCTAACCTCATTTTGTTTTAATTTTCTTTGCTTTATAGTAAAGATTTACTGTTAGAATGAATAGTATTACCCATACAAATAAGCTTACAATATACAAAATAAAATAAATTCCTACTACTATATTCTCTAAAACAAGAAAGATTACAAACATAATAATTATTAGTATAATTTCAACAATGATCATGATTCTTGCTTTCAGAATATATTTTTTAAAATCAGGCATTTTTTCCTAATAAAAAACCAAAATTTTATTTTTTACTATTCTTTAATCTTTTATAACTCAGAATTATCTTTAAATGAACTGATTGACTGAGAAAAACTGTTGTAAAAAGGTTCGAAATGTCGTTTACTATTGAAATTTTAGAAGAAAAGAAAAACCCAATAATAGATCGAACGGAATTAAAATTTAGAATCGATCATTTTAACGAAAGCACACCAAATAGGTTAGAAGTAAAGAAGAAAATTGCAGCGATGAAGAATGCGAACGAAAAATTTACTATTATTCGCAAAATTAAAACTCATTTTGGCGGCGCTTATGATGTAGGTTTAGTAAATATTTACGAAGAGGCTAAAGAGCTTCAATTCTACGAGCCTTTCCACATTCAAGTAAGGAACTTACCCAAAGATACGCGATCAGAAATATACAAACTTAAAAAAAGGAAAGAACCTTACTTACACTTATTTGATTATGAGTAAAGAAATAAAACAACTAATAAAAAAAATGAAAATCAATGACAGACGCATCAAAATATTATAAAATTGAAGATGGTAAATTAGAGAGGACTCACAGGGTATGTCCTAAGTGCGGACCTTCGTTTTTTCTCGCTGATCATTACGATAGATCGTCTTGCGGGAAGTGCGGCTACACCGTATTTAAGAGAAAAGGTAAAAAAGGGGCTGCCACAGTTGCAAGAAGTAGAAGGACGCCTCGAAAGCGTACAAAATCAACATAGGTTTAAATAAAAATCTTTTTATCTCCTTCTTAATATTTAATTTCTACAACCCTATTATCTTAAAAAGCAATATTGAATGTAAAAATAAATATATTCAATGTAGAATATTTTATCATTGTAGTTTTCAGTTAAGAAAGGGAGTAGAAATTTTATATGTGTCCAATATATACAGGTAATATTAATAGTATGGTGAAAACCAAACCTCCTTCTCAGAAAGAGATAGCTTATTACCGAGAAAAGAAAATATGTTTGGTGTGTAAAGGAAAAGTTACTGGATTTAATACTTTTATATGTTCCGGCTGTGATGCTTTATATTGTGAAACTTGTGCTAGGGCGTTAACTGTACTTGAAAATGCATGTTGGGTATGTAAAGAACCAATTGATTCAGCAAAGCAAGTAAATCCCTTTAGTGAAGAAAATTTTAAAACATCCGGGAAATCACCTATTAAATCAAAGGATGATAAAAACAAATAATCATGGAGTTATATGTATTATTAGATTTTTTACATCTTCAATTCCGCGATCTTCCGCATATCTCTACCGCTTAACATAGATTCTATTTTGTAGGAGTACCCTTCGATCTCATTGAAAACAGACAACATTTTTACTAAATGAAGTAAAGTTTCCTCAGCTTTACCCTCCTCTATATAGATGATATTGTATGTTTTCATCCCCTTTTTACCATCGGGAGTCGATAATGGTATCCATTTTTTAATATTAGGAATCGTAAATGGTGTTTCGGGAGTAATTTTATCAACATCTTCAAGTTTATTGAATGGAACCCATGTGGTTATCATATAAATTGCCATTTTACAACAATCCTTCTTTATTTTCTTTTTCTTTATTTGTTTCTATTTTAAATAAATTTACTATAATTTATTTAAATGATAATAATAAGTAATAAATATAAATTTCCTATTTTTCAAATGTAGAATTTATTCTATTAATAGTCTTAAAAATACAAAATTTGTTAATATAATCACCAATTCCAATATTCCTGAACAAATATGATTGTTAATAAAGATAAGAAATATCTTAGAGCAGTAAATATAATCAATAACGCTGAAGCATCTCCTATACCACTTTTAGATGAAAATTATAAAGTTTTTTCCACATTGACAGCTATATTAAAGCATCTTTTAACAGAAGATGAGATTAATTTTATCTTCGCATTTAAGAGGAAAACCTCTCAAACTATGGAACAGTTAAAAATTAGCTCTGAATTATCCGAAGAACAAATTTTTGAAAAGGTTAATAATTTAACAAAGAAAAGTGTGATCTTTAATCAACCAAATCGTCACGGTGTGATGGTCTATAAATTATTATCATTTGTACGTATATTTGAAAACTCCTTTATGAAGGATGTTGAACCCTCAGATTATGTTGAGAAACTAGCGGTTTTATTTGCCCAAGTATTTGGTGAATTAACTGATTTCTACCAAGAGCATTATGATTTTATATCTAATATGATTCGGAACACACCGCCAATTACTCGAATATTCCCAATATTAGAGAACAGACAAAGCGAGAAAGATATAGAAATAATATTAAATGAAGAACTAGAAGTTCCTGAAGAGAAAATTTTACATTTAAAAAATATAGAAGAAATTATTGAAAAATTTGACGACGTTGCCGTAGGTAATTGTTATTGTAGACATCACAAGGAATTTCTAGATGATCCTTGTAAATTAAATGCCCCTCTTAAATCCTGTTTTACTTTTGGCAAAACAGCTCGCTTCACATCTGAACAGGGATTTGCAAAATTGGTATCTAAAGATGAAGCATTAAAAATCTTGAAGGAAACCGAAGAATATGGCCTGGTTCATAAATCATTTCATAATAATTTTGATATTAATAAGGATATTATGGCAATTTGTAACTGCTGTAAATGTTGCTGTGTTATTTCCGGAGAAAATTTAATTATTCCACATGTTGATACCACTAATTATTTAGCCAAGATTAATTACGATTTATGTAAAGGAATCGGAATGTGTGTCGAAAAGTGCATTAATGAAGCAATCCAATTAAATGATGAAAAGAAAGCTGTTGTATCAAAAGAAAATTGTATCGGTTGTGGAGTATGTGCTTCTTTTTGTCCTGAAGGGGCTATTTCTTTACTTGAAGGTTCAAGGAATGTGGCGGTACTTCCTCGTCGGAGAGATAAGGATCCAATTATTATTACATAAATTTCTTGCCGTGTCACTTTTTTTGCTATGTGGATGGGATACTTCATATCAATAACAAGATTATCGAGAAAGAATAACAATTATGAAACTAAAAAAAGAAAAGTGAATCAAAATTCTAAATAAATAATAAATTTTTATTTGGTGTAAATAATTAATCGCCATTTAGCCCTTGGTATAGAATCCACGGCACACACATGGAGTGTAGGAATTCTCGATTTTAGTGGTAATATTATTAGCCTCGTAAACGACATGTTTATCCCAGAAAAGGGAGGACTCCAACCTGTATTAGTGAGAGAACAACACCTCAATAATTTTATGAGTGTAATAAATAGGGCTTTATCAGAAGCTTCTATATCAATAAGAGATATTGATTTAATCGCTTTCAGTAAAAGTCCCGGTTTAGGACCTATATTAAAGATTGGCGCCCAAGTCTCGAGATTGTTAAGTCAATTATTAGAAATTCCTATAGTAGCTGTTAATCACTGTATTGCTCACATAGAAATTGGGAGACTAATGTGTGAAATTGAGGACCCACTTACTTTATATGTTTCAGGAGGAAATACGATAGTGAGTGCGTACGAGTCTGGACGATATCAAATTTTCGGCGAAACTCTAGACATTCCTATTGGCAATTTAATTGATTCTTTTGCTCGAGATGTTGGAATTCCACATCCTGGGGGCCCAAAAGTAGAAAAACTAGCTCTTGATTCAACAAAATATTTATCGTTACCTTATGTAGTAAAGGGCATGGATTTGTCATTTTCGGGGCTCTATACAGCTACTAAAAGGTTAGTAGAATCTGAAGATTATGGGAAAAAGTATAATTTGAGTGATGTGGCTAATTCTCTGCAGGAAACTGCGTTTGCTATGCTCAGTGAAGTTACCGAGAGAGCTTTAGCTCACACGGGAAAAAAAGAAGTATTATTAACTGGAGGGGTAGCTGCTAATAAAAAATTACAGGAAATGATCAAATACATTAGTAAAGAACATGATGCTAGGTTTGAGGTTGTTCCCTTGAAATACGCAGGAGACAATGGTGCAATGATTGGTTGGACTGGAGTGCTAAGATACAAAGCCACGGGTGGAAATCTCATACCAGATACAAAAATTAATCCCAAAGAAAGAATGGATAAAATAACCATTCCTTGGAGAAATGAAGGTGCTTAAACTAATGATAAATGAAATTTCTATGGAAAAAATTATTCATAAAGGTGCTGAAGCAAGCCTTATTTATGGTCATTGGTTTGGAAAAGAAGTTATATTTAAACACCGCCTTCCTAAAGGTTATCGTATAGAACAAATTGATAAAAAACTAAGGATTAATAGAACTCTTAACGAAGCTAAGGCATTAATTAGAGTTAAAAATTTTGGTATAAATGTCCCTCAAGTGTATGAAATTGACTCCGAAAACTCAACAATCGCAATGAAGTATATTAGAGGCGAAAAATTAAAAGATGCTTTGAATACAATAGCTAAAGACAAAAAGGTGCGATATTTAAAAGAACTCGGTAAAAGTATTGCTATCTTACATAAAAATGGGCATATTCACGGTGATATCACTACAAGCAATGTTATTATAACAGAGACTCAAGATATTTTCATTATTGATTTTGGACTTCACAATTATTCTGATTCTATTGAAGATAAAAGCACTGATTTACATTTGTTTAAAAGAGTATTAATCTCATCTCATGGAAATGATTTTACTATATGTTTTGAAGCTTTTCTAGAAGGATATCGAAGAGGATACGGAATCGAAAAGATAAATGAGTGTAAGAGAATCATAAAAAATATAACAATAATTGAAACTAGGGGTCGCTATGTAAAAAAGGAAGATCGGATATAGAGTAAAATTTTTTCACCCGACCTTAAATTTATGTCATTAATTGTTCATTTCATTGATAAAAACATCAAAATTATTTACATCTGACTTAGAACTCTTTAAATACTGCTATAATCAGAGAGATAATTTTATATACAAGTTTAACTTATAATTTATTATCAAAAAGTTGGAATTAGTTAAGGATAAATAATATTAAATCGTTTGTATTATTACTTGATCCAACTTTCTGAACCTATATTTAAAAATTAATAATCTAAGTGAGATTTAAATTGCCGAATCCTAAAAAAGAGAAGAAACCAACAATGCAAAATATTACTATTAACATTCCTGATATATATGATGTAAATATTCAAAAACTTATCAAAATGAATGTTGTTCCTAGTCGTTCAGAAGCGATTAGAACCGCTCTAAGAGAATATTTTCGTGCTGAATTTGAAAATTTGCAATTATTAGGATTTTTTGACCAGCAGAATCAAAAAAAAAATTAAAATTATTATCTTCGTCTTCGAATTTTTCTTGCTTCTCTTTCTACTTCTCTTAAGGTAACAATATCACTAACTTGTATTGGGCCCTTAACATTTCTTGTTAAAATTCGGTTCTTATCTGGTCCTTCAAGAATTCTTACTTTTATTTGACTAATCTCACCAGTCAAACCAGTTCTACCCACAATTTGAATGACTTCAGCGGGAATTGAATAATCCTGAACCGTTTTTCCTTTAGATTTATCTATTTTTACTAAGGTTTTTCACCGTACTATTTTTTTAACGCCTCTAACTTCTTTAAAATATCTTCTAAAAGGTTATCGTTTCCAGTGCCAACATTTTCAATCGCAATAGCAGAAGAAGCAACATTGATGCGAGCTGAGTTTCCCAATTCTTTCTTTGTTGAAACATAGCAAAATGGAATCGCTTTTTCTTCGCAAAGTAATGGTACGTGGAATAATATTTCTGGTGGGGTTACATCTTCAGCCATTATAACAAGTTTTGCTAGAGTTCTTTCAATAGACTTGGTTACTTCGTTCATTCCTTTTCTAATTTTAGAATCCCGAGTCCCTGAGATTTTACTTAATGCATCCTTGATGTCATTTTTCAAAGCGTCAGGAATTTTAAATTTTACGTAACTCATTTTCTCTCTCTCCAATATATTTCTTTTAATATATTATCACAAATCATCGATTTTGAATGTGTTATTTAATTTATGGTATAAAATAAAATTTTTGATTTGAAGATTTAGGCTATAATCAATTTTGAGATTATGAAATATTTTATTAATTTTAATCCCATATATATTAACATAAATTTGATAAAAATGTATTAAATCGAAATCTTACTCAAATGTGATATTATGAGTTTTAAAATACCTAAAGTCCCCGAAGTCCCCAAAATCGACCCAGCATTAGCAAATAAGATACCTCAAATAATAAATGATGTTTCTATGCAAATTATTGAAGGAACTCCACCAGGAGAGATCGCAGAAGATCTTATTAAGGGTGAAATTAAAGATGCCGTGATGAGAGAAATAGAACCTACGTTGGAAGGGAATGAATTATTAGTAAAAGCTGCAGAAAAGCTAGTTGATAAAGGGATAGATAAAGCCTGGGAAGGAATAAAAGAGAAGTTAAAAGAACCTCAAGCAAGCGAAGAAATTTCCTCCACAGACATAAAATTTTGTGGTAGATGTGGAAGTAAAGTTGAAGAATCATGGAATATTTGCCAAAATTGCGGTGCTGAAATTGATCTAGGGTTACATCAGGAACCTGAAACCCTTCAACAACCTGTAATCCCTCAAAAATCTATAGAACCAGCATTTACTCCATCCATATCTCAACCGCTTACACAAGACAAAGAAGAAGTATATGGTCCTTACAATCTCTGTGAAGATTATAATCCTCTTCCATCGGGTGGGTCATGTGAACATTACGATGAACGAACTTATGATTGTTCTTATTATGGAGTTGAGTATTGCCCTCTTAATAAACAAATAGCGAAATTTAGAGCTAAAAAGAAATACTTAATTTCCATATTGAAAAACAAAGTGGAAAGGAGAGCCTTTAAACCAAACGAGTATTACAACGGTGTTTTTGACAAGGAATTCGCGAAAAAGTCGTAAAATAAAAAGCTGAGTATTATTTAACAACCCATTTTTTTTCTTATTTATTTTTTTTTCTTATTTATAGCTTAAAATGGAAGATTGAGATAGTATTATCCTGACACTAATTTCTTTTAATATATTATCATAAATCATCGATTTTCAATGTGTTATTTAATACTGGATATAAAATAAAATTTTTAATTTGATAAAAAGAGCAAAATAGTAAAATTTTTTTAGAATATTTCTTTTACTTATCTATAATGATTATTCCTATTCGCTGCTTCTCTTGTGGTAAATTAATCGCCCATATCTATAAACCCTACTTAGAACTCCTCGAAAAAGGAGAGAAATCTGAGGATGCTTTTAGAGAGTTGGGTATCGAACGCTTCTGCTGCCAAAGAATGGTGGTCGGACATGTAGATTTGATAGATGATCTTTTGAAGTTCCCAAGATTGCAGTAATCTTAAAAAAAAAGAATGGATTTTAGATTTATTAGCGTTAAAAGATGTACTTTACCCTTTCTTAGCCAACTTAATTCCATATTCTTTACATTTTGATAAATCTTCTTCTACGATTGGACCTTTCATTCCACCAACTTCTATTGATAACCCAGGAAGAGCCATGGTTGAATTGGGAAAATTCTCATTTAATTGCTTTTCCATCTTCTTAACAGCTTTTTCAAAGTCTTTTCCCATAAAGGTGTCAAAAACAGCAAACGAATTAAATTTTAAAGTTGCACTTTGTAGATTATTTATAAATTTCTTAATACTCTTTATATGGCTTCCCATATGGTTTGGCGATCCGACTAATATTAAATCGTAAGTCTTATCTTCGCCAAGATCAAAACCTTTTACATTGGTAACTTCTGTTTCGTTGTCCTCAACTGAGTTAATTCCATCAGCAATTAATTCAGCAACCTTTTGTGTGTTCCCATGTTTTGTATCGAAAACAATTAATACTTTCATTATTTTATTTACCTTTTCCAAAATTGAATTATTGTTTTATTTAGAATATTATTAAATATTTGATTTGTTCTTAAAAATCTTTACTGTTTCCCATATAAACTAGTCCATCGAACTTTACGCGGATTTCGTTTCTGAACCAACATAGCAGTTCTGCATTTATGAGTACAGAAGTTAAGAATAGTCCCATCTTTCTTAATAAACATGTGTCCTTTTCCGATGGGAATGTCGTATCCACAAAAAGAACATCGTTTCACTTTAACCATGGAATAATCATCTCAATATATTAATAAGCTCATTCCTATTATTCTTTCGATTTAAAAAGTTCGGTTTCTCCATATTTTAATATTTTAAGGTTAATAAGAGTCATATCGAATGTAATTTCGTTGCCTCTTACTGTTTTTCTTCTTTTTTCTCCATCTCTTCTTGGTTTGTAACCGATTCCTTTTTTGGAAAATAGAATTCTCTTTTTTACGGGCCCATGAACGTCTTTTCTCATAGGAAATCCGCTAGCATCTGATCCGCCTGTAATTTCGAAATCGTAGTTAGGAAAACCAATAAGTCCCCCTTTGATGGTATCACCGATCTTCATACCTTCAAAGTGAAATTTCTTTTCGTCTATCTCAATTAATTTAGATAATCCTTTTCCTGGTCCTGAGTTTCCACCGGATATATTTAACTTATATACTCTTTTATCTGAGCTCATTATTATCGAACTAACAAAAAAGAAATTACTATGAATAATATCCTAAAATTTCTAAAATTTAAAAATTTTATTGATTTTGTGTTCTAAAGAAATTTTCTGAGAATTTAATGAAAAAAAATACAATTTATTTTAAAGATCACCTCCTATTAAAAATATAGATATAACTTGGGATTTAACTAAATGGTACAGATTTTTGAAGTTCTTGAAGTGAGAGAATATCCTTATTTTCTAACCGTAGAAGTCGAGGAAGGAGAAATAGTTGCGGATGTAATTAATAACATGAATAGCCGTAAAGTCTATTTGTTGGTAGATCACGATACTAAGAGAATCTGGACTTATAATGGTCAGACTAGCTCTTTTAAACTTCAAATTTACGGAGGGATCTTAGCTGGAATGTTGCGCAAGCAGATAGGAATCTTCTATAGGGTTTTCGCGTTAAATAAATATTCTACGGAAGATCCTGAGTTTCAAAAAGTAATGGTTAAAACCATTGGGCCGGGAAGAGCGAAAACTATCGATAAAAAGGACTTTTCTAAAGCAACAACGCAAAGTGCATCGGCAAATATAATTATTCATAATCCCAGACTAAATAAAGCTTTGGAAAATATAAATTCTTATTCTGCACCAGAAGATTTCAATAGAATATTTCTAATTGTTGCAGGTACCATTTATTCTGATGAAGAAACTCCGAAATCAGCTCTCTCTGAGGAGGAAAGCTCTGAAAACTTAGTAAAAACTACTTCCTCTGAAGAATTAGTGAAGATGGGAAGGTTGAATAATGGCTTCTCATTTTTTGATGATAGAAATTACTCGACTAGAGTTGTGATAAAGAACAGAACCATTCAAGGAATTGAACTATTTGTGCACGATTCCGATAAAATGCCTGTTGTTCACATTAAAATACCTATTATTCACGAAGAGAAAATTAGCAAAGAAGGGGATTTCGATAAATTACTTGCCGCTTTTGATATTCCTGAATCGTTACCTGATGTCGAAGTTGACGCGGAAGAAATAACGGAAGGAGAAAACTGAAACTAAAGCGAGAAAAGCTATAATAACTCCAATAATAATTAAAATGATTCTTTTAATAAATCCTAAAACTACTAAACCCTCTGAATTTCAAAATGAGTATTTTAGGGAGCCAAATCTTGGGATTTTATATTTAGCAGCGATTTTAGATCAAAATAACATTCCCGTAGAAATTTTAGATTTAGAACAGTATTATGGTTTAGAGAGCGACGAAATTAACGAAATTATCATAGAAAAAATTACGCAACACGATGTAATTGGAATTACTTCTCTTACTAATACGTTTCATTTAACAATTCGGATTGCTAAATTAGTAAAAAGCTATAGTAGAAAGAAGATTGTTGTTCTGGGGGGCCCCCATGTATCTTTTAAATATGAGGAAATTCTAAACA
>Ga0255055_10000941_pt1 | contig 22181 bp, 38 predicted proteins | sample JV7_2_27_MG_FD_188633 | JGI IMG/M metagenome (GOLD analysis project Ga0255055, IMG submission 188633) | Seawater microbial communities from Jervis Inlet, British Columbia, Canada - JV7_2_27 | ecosystem: Environmental > Aquatic > Marine > Inlet | place: Canada: British Columbia | collected...
AGGCATTAGGAAGGTCTTTTATGTATCAGGTGACAGCTACGATAAGATGTCTCCTTTACTATTTAAGGGATCTAATACTCACTTGATACCTGTATCGAAGGAGACTATTGATCAACACTACAATGAGTTACACGGTTCTTAAGGGAGAGGATAACAACTGGAAGGTAGTATGTGAAGCCTTCACGGTACAGAACTTCCAGCCTAATCTTAGAAGGATTGCTAAGTCCTTCACTGAAACTGTAGACCCAGAACATTTTACCCTACGATGTAGGCTTGGCTGGCCTGCTCTTAAAGAGTCTCACCAAATCTTCAATGTAGTCTCCACTGGAGGATGCTGGAAGATTTACACCCCATTCGGAAGAATGGTGATGATCTATGATAAGGAGAGAGGCGAATGCCCTTCGACCCCGGGAAAGAACTTGACAAGCTCGAAAGTAAAATCACGCACTCGCACCAAGAAGACGTCAGAGAGTGGGAAACATTCCAAGTCCGAGCGGCTATCAGAGCGAAGGGGTGGGACCAGCTCTTTATCGAAGATGCAATCGGCCGTGGCTTTAGGAGAAGAGCCGGCGAAGAAGTCGGCCCAGCGCCATGGAGAGACCTTGCAGAGCAACAAGCCGACGAAGAGGCGGCGAAGCTCACCGTCAAAGCGAACCGCAGTGAGTCCGAAGCCTTCCTTGAAGGCGGAAGATCAGCACTGCAAAGAGCATCCGAGGTATCAAGGCGTCAGACTGCCGAGGAGGACGAAGAACTATCCGGAGGGGTGCCCCCAGTGCGCATCAATTTACTTGATAAAGAATCCCAAGAGCAAGAGGAAGTACGTGAGGAAGAACCTGAAGAACCTCCCTACGCAGGAGTAGGTCTGAGTAAGGAGTCCCAATTAGCAGCACTAGAGAAGGAAAAACCTGTAGATGACTTCTGGGACTGTCCAAACTGTACTTCTGTGAACAAATTAGAAGAGGATATCTGTCCAATGTGTAACCTGGACAGGTCCTGGATAGAAATGAAAGTCTTTGAGCTTGTTAACTCAGTCAATACTGGACTCTTTACCAAAGAGGAACATGTAAGATTCCTTAATGATGTTACTATCATACGTAGGAAGAACCCAAGATGGATTAAGTTCCTCATAGAGTACATGAAAAAGAGTAGCCTAAAACCCACAGATATGGAGGGGCTCATAGGTCCTAGACCTTGGATGGATGATCCATTGTACTATCGCCCCGACGAAGAAGAAATCGAGGAGAAAAAGATGACTGCAGAAACACTTACCCTTCAAGGTGGAGGGAAGCTAGAAGGTGAAAGCCTCAGCGATAAGGAACTGCTAGGCAGTGTATTAACCAAACACTATGAAGAAAAAGAGAAGAAGTTAGGCTCTGTCAAAGAGCATATTAAAGAGACTCTTGAAGCTTCTTCAACTACTGAGTGCCCCAAATGTGACACTGGTATGATTATCGCAGGTGAGCCTACCGGTTCCTGGGCATGTCCTGAGTGTGGATGGAACATAGGCTACCCCGAAGGGGAAAGCCCCTCGCTCAAGTTCCTACAAGACAACAAGCCTCAGGAAGAGCAGCGTGATCCTATTCCTGCACCTGATAGACGCATGAAAGTTATAGTCAGTGAAGAAGCAGGCTGGCTGTGCCTAGACTGTAATAGGGTGTGGCCCTATGACTTCGATGACTGTGCTACCTGTAAGCTAGGCCGGAAGGCTGAGGAACTGCCGGAAGGTGATGTCCCAGCTCATGTTCACGGCGATTCTGTAGACGACTGCGAACTCTGCAAAGCTGAAACAGCGGTGGATGACCTCTACAAAGACGTCAAGGAACAAGAGGATATGGACTTCTCCGAGAAGGTCAAGCTGATGCTGCAGCTCAAGGCTAAGGAAAAGGAAGATGCTCCCGTCGCATAAGGCAAAGATAATCCTTGATGCTCTTATTATTCTTGGTCAGACTGGTGGTGCCGTCACCTCTTCTCCAGACAGGCACCGCAGGTGGAAGGTACGTAATGACGAGTGCTCTTGCACTAGCACTAGTCTGGTACGAGCATGCAAGGCATTTGTCGAGGACTTTAGAGCAAGAGAGGATGGGCTACTCCTATGAGTCTGTTTCCAATGAATAGAGGGATTCGGAGAGCAGCCAGGTGCCGCTGCATGGTGTGTAGCTACTGTGACTGGCGTGAAGACCACTATACTCGTATGACTAGAGATCATGACCCACGTCCTCTGCAAACACTAGTGAAAAAAGAGAAGGAGATTGCCATGCCTGCAGCATGTAGTAGTGCTGGCGAAGCACTAAACAGGCGGATAGAGGTAAATAAACTAAAGGCCAGGCTGTTGTTCCAGGCTGCCCTGAGTCCTAAGTCTGTAACGCCACGGGAAAGAGCTGAGCTCTTAGCTCAACACATTAAGTATCGCGGTCCCGACATCAGTAACCGGCTGAAGATCCAGGCAGTATATCCTGAGCATGAGATCATAGTTGAGATGAATGATGGAACTCTGTTCACCATCGATACCGATGCTACTGGTTGGACTGTCTTTGACCATGGTACCCATACAGCAGAAAGCTACTTAAAGTACCATGGTTGGAGTGAGATAGACATTGAAGGCTCACCCTCTGGTGATAAAGGACTGGAACAATTTAGGGTTACTGATCTCTTTCTACCAGGTGCTAAAGCCATTTATGCCATTGACATGTAAAGGAATTGAAATGACTCTGCGAGAGATACTAATGGATAAGGTGCGCGACCTTATCAAACACGACCATATTCGTGCATTCACTTTGAACTCATTGAGGGAGGCACCAGACTATTTCTGGACCATCAATGCTAGTACTAGTGGTAAGTATCACCATGGTGAGACTCTGGTCGAGCATATTATTTATGCTCTACACTATGGCAAAGACCATATCAGGCTAATCCATGGTCAATGGGACGAAGAGAGTACTGGTGTATTCTATTCTGCTCTAGCCCTACATGATATCTTCAGATGTGGCTACGAAGGACGAGAAGCTACAGATCATGACGGTAAACTGAGGACTGACTATCTTCATCCCATCTACGCTGCCGACGGCCTAGCTCGTCTGGACTATCATATGGAGCACCTTGGTGAGATCACTACCTACAGACCGGAAGATCAGAAGTGGTTCAAGAAGTTCCAGAAGGCTGTATCCAGCCATATGGGACCTTGGAGTCCACTAAAAGAACTTAGTCCTATGCAGGACAATGCGTTCTCTGTAAGACTGCATGTCTTTCTAGTAGATTACGTTGTGTCCCGTATGGACGTGAACATTAATGTTCCAGAGCTCGAGCAACTCAAGGCCAATTGAAACCCTAGCTAGGAGGTAACATCTAATGACTTGTGCATGTGGATGTCTTTGCGGCGTCAAAGATGCACTCATCAAGACGGCTGGACTAAAAAGGATCAGAGATATCCTAACAGCAAGGATCTTGATGGAGGAAGCACTCTCAACAGAGATTTGCCCGATTTGTGAGGGGGATTACGACTACTGTCCTCATGAAGGCTGCTGTGTTGATGAAAAAGCAGACGGGGATCCTGATTGGGAATACTGTCCGTGGTGCGGAGTACAATTGTATTAAAGCACTCACTTAGGAAACTAGGAAGTGCTCGCGGTGTTGACATAGGTCATCCCTTTTTGAGGCAGGAAGACTGCCTCTCGAAGGGAATGACCTTAGATCAACATGCGGTTATACCTGCCCGCCTTACATTCAGCGGGTTGGCACTCATATCTATAACAGAGAGGCATCATGTCTGATAAACCTGAAGCTCTTAAAGTTGAGAAGTCTGAAGTCAAACCAGTCACGTTACCTGAAAGTAAGGGACAGGTTGGTCCACCTGGACATCTAGAAGAAGATACCCGTCCTCGTCATGAACGTAGACGATCCGAACGTGGAGACGCAAAGAAGAAGAAGGAAATCCTCAGTGCCATTAAGAAACAACAACAGGCACTACGTAAGCCACTCAGACATGCAGACATGAACCTTATTGTGTCTCAAGTCTTTGGGCAACTTCGACCACTTATCAAAGGAATGCAAGACCACTTTGACAAGCTAGATTACTTACCAGATTATCTAGCAGATGTCATGGATGGGGAGAGAGAACCATCAATCTCCGACTTTGATGAGTGGTTTAAGGAACTTGTAAAAGAACTAGAAGAAGAAGAGAAGGCTCAGGAATCATCAGGTGAGGAAGGAGAGCCTGTAGAGGGGCAGGCGATGGCTGCTCAACAAGAGGAAGAGCAGGGTGATTCCAATACTGAGGAGACTCAGGAAGAGCCAGTTTCAGTCGAGAATTAGAACGGCTTCGCCCTTTTAATTCTCAAAAGTAGAAGACGAAAATACGTCTCTACTTTTCTCGACCAGGACATTGACACGAGCCTTCGGGTAGATACTATGTTTTGGGATATTACTCCGCTTGAACCTAGGAGCGGTTAATATATAGCTTCCGCTGCGTGGCACTCCGATGATGGAGAAGGAAGCAACTTTAAGTGGTACGCTGTTCATCTGGGCTGCCACGCCCTAGCCCAGATGACTAAGATCTTCGAAGAGCTGCAGGTGAACTTAAGTCCCCAGTGCGCAGCTCATCGATGGGCCCTTAGGGCGCCGCGGTGAAGAGTCACGTGCTCGAGCGAGCTGGGACGTCGGCGGATCCATGGACATCAATAGATGTCGATCGGCGACGAAGAGCTAGCCGGCAGCAGTGACTGCGAGACCTGCCACCTCCAGGATCTGGAGGCGCCTGCGTGCCCGGCCGTCTGGTACCTGGTGATGCATGTAAACATGTTGCCCAGGGTATTAATATAATAAGATCAGCGGCCTTCACCAGAGGTTAGCAAACGACACCCATAAAGATGTACAATGACATGCTAGTCTTTTACGACATAGCAGGCCACTGTTCGTAAAGAGCAGAGCGACAATCCTAGGTTAGTTCTGTCCGGTAACTCTTAGGTCGAAACCTAGCAGCTCGATGGCCGATTGAGAAGTTAGGTCTGTTTAGGCGTTGCCCCATTGTCTGACGGCATCTAGAGGAGTTTAGTAGCTTTGATCCTTTGGCTTACCCTTTGCAGGGTGAACGACACTGGATGGATTTCCTTAATATCCTCCATGAGGTGGAAACGCAGTGCTTGGCCCTGCAATCTATATATTTGGTATCACCTTCAGTGGTGCTCTCTATTGAGACGCACGCGGACGCTGATAACTACCAGACAGGGGGTCCTTGTGGCCCCCTGAACTTCATTCAACTGGAGCTAGCATGTTAACAGCTCTGTATATATTGATAGCAATATTTATGTGCATGTATCTTGTTGTAACTATTGCACTAATGATAGATGACCTATAAGGAGGAGTAGATGCCAATCTATTACTATCGATGTAAGGACTGCCAACATCAGTTTGACTTCCTTCATATTAAGTCTGATGATGTGGCTCAGTGTCCTATTTGTGACAACAAAGATCTTGAGAAACTACCGACTACTCATGTCACAGAGATCTTCAACTTCCGTAACATACCTGTATAGGAGGAGAGAGTGATACTCCAAGAGTATATCTATCTTGCTGGTAATATCTCCAATGATGTGGAGACCTACCATTGGAGAGAGAGATTTGAAGACTACATTGATGATGTCAATATTGACCTAATCCAGAGGGGTGTCGCTGAGGAAGCTGTATTCCACTGTCTGAACCCATGCAGTAATGCATTTAATGAGGAGTTCAAGCAAAACATTAACATCCTGCGTACAAATCCTAGTGAGCATCTTGGGATACTTCCGCCAAAGGACTACTGGATGCTCAAAAGATGTACTATCATTGTAGCTAACCTTGCACTGTGGACCCTAGACAAGCCCATGATGGGCACACTGTTTGAGGAAGGATGGAATGAGTGGATCTTTAGGATGCCTAACATTCAGATCGTAGGTGATGAGTCCAGTCCATACACCCAACATGTCTTTGTTAAGAGTACTGCTTCTGCCAGAGTATATGATGAGAAGGAAGCGGCCCAAACAATCGCCTACTTTTTTGCTCCGAAGAAGATGCGTACACAAAGACAGGCAGCAGACAGAGTATGGGACTAGTAAGACACAAAATAGAGGTCACTAGGGAAACCAAGGAAGTCTTTGAAGTAGTTGCAACAGATATAGCTCATGCTCACCAGCTTATGCAAAGACAGCTAGACTTACTTGACTACAAGCTAGTAAGTGAGGTATTTAAGAGTCTTAGGTGTAGTACCGCCAAGTACCGCATCACGGGGATGGAGTTCTCTATCCTCGATGCAAAGGAGACTAATGAATCTGATTAAGCAGACCTTAGCTAAGCCTCAGGTCAGGACTGCTCTTGTATCTTTTGGACAAATAGCCCTTGACAGATGCCTGGACTATGCTATAATGAAACTACGCGAATTTGAAGAGGCACTTCTTGAACATGACATTGCTTATGACAAAGTCATTGATGCCGAATTTGAAATCATGGACAAAGAAGATGTAAGCAAAATGTGACCTTATCCTTTATTATACCTCGTATAAGGAGCAATCTTATGGATTGGGGTAGAGATTTAAGAGCAAAGATACCTGGTGCACCTAACTTTACGTACCGTGAGATGATTAGATCCGACACGGCACTCAGGCTAGGTATCCTAAATATGCCCGATGAGCTAGAATGGAGAAGGATAGAGCACCTAGCTGCAGAGGTCCTTCAACCCATAAGAAGTGAGTTCGGTCGCATCACAATGTTGAGTGGCTTTCGGACTGTACGATTGTGTAAGGCTGTTGGCTCCTCTGAGAAGAGTTATCATGCTTTTGGTGGTGCAGGTGACATTGAACCTTACGACGCGTCTATCGGCCTCTTTGACGTCTTAGAATGGATTTCAGAGAACATTGACTATAATGAGCTGATTGCAGAGTATTTTCCAGAAGGTTGGGTACATGTTGGCAAGATAGACGGCGACAATCGAAAGATACTCAAGCTAAAGGATCCCTATCATAACTTTGAGCAGGTTTCTCTTGCTTACATCGGGAGCATCTATGGATAAACCAGCCTTAAGAATGAAGCTCCGCGAGATTAATAAGGCTGTATGCCTTAGGATTGACCAGGCATACTTTGATGAGATTGAGAAAGATATAACTGGTTCTAGACCATGGTTCGCATTACTACTAGCGATGGAAGGAGCTGACTGCGACAAAACATACTGTGATCTTGTTGAGCAATGTCTTAAGGTATGTGCAAGGCTAGATATCGGAGACAAAACAGAATGAAAGAAGAGAAGGACTTACTAATACGTACAATCAAGCAATGCCCACGGTGTCTTGGTGATGGAAAAGTGGACAATGAAGACTGTCCGCTCTGTGATGGAAAGGGTGGGCTTGACTCTATTAACGTTGGAGACACAGAGATCACCGTAAAAGACAAAGCACATTTTGTGGGCTAAATCAGAAAATCCCACTCAAGGGGTCAATAGGTTTTCGAATTATGAGTGAATCAATTGTTCTAGATACTTTTTGGCACCCGGACGTCCCGGACGTCGTGTATGTCAATGAGAATGCTTTCCGTGAACTCGTTGACATTGTGGAAGCTCATGGCTTCCAGGTGACAGTGAACAGAGAGCAAGTACCTGAACCATAGGAGAACGGTGGCTCCATGTCTTAGGCATTGCGCCTATTACTACGGGACAGCCTGTGGAAGGCAGGCCCACCGACCTTGGGGGCGAAATGGGTTCGACGGTCATGCTAGTGAAGAGACTGCACCCCGGTTTGGCTAACCGAAATCAGCTACAGCCTAACAATTGGCGAAGAAATTGGCATGCTCCTGATGCCGGAGCAAATGATTGCCGACGGTTACATTGACCAGTTCCTGGTTGGTGCTGCCGATGGCTATCACGACATGCTTCTAGCTGCATAGCTAGGCCGGCCCTTAGCAACCCACTCGTGCTGAAGGATGCCGACGAAGAGTGGTACGATCCTATGATAGCTAACCTAAATAGGATAAGAGATCTAGGTCAGCAGCCCTGCTTGTCGGGCGGAAAGACAATGCTATGGGTGTGAACGAAGCTGTTCATGCGTATAGATCGGACGCCGGTTCGATTCCGGCCGCCTCCACCAACTTAATTATGATAACTCTTAAAGAGTTTAAGACCAAGTACTGCGACCCCGTTACTACCTACATTGTAGGTGTAGCAGTGGGAGCTACTCTTTGGGTAGCTAATAAGCTCTGGGACTTAAAGCGTTGCAAGAATTGTGGCGCTTGGACCAACAGAAACGAGCTATATTGCGAGAACAGTCACAAACAGTTCTAGTACGCTTAGTCGTCAGCGATTACTATGAATGAGAAGACCTTGGAAGAGCTTGCTTTAGAGCTACGTAAGGCCTTTGAATACTATACTCAGGGCCTTATAGACTACCCCCACAGTAGTGGTTTGGTAAGAGGTCATTATGTTTGGAAAATTGCAAGGAAAATAGCCGAGAAAGTAGGCTACATACAAGACGAAAGGATAAATGATGAAGAATAGAGCTCACTTGAGTGAGCCTGCAGTAAGAACAAAGCTTCTCGATGATCTATTTGGTCATCGATGTGTACTATGTGGTAAACGTAGTAAGGACGTGAGAATTATCTCTTGGTCAAAAAACGGAGACCCCTTCCTTCGAGTAGAATCAAGCGTCGATTGTCATAAATACCATATGATCTGCGTAAGGAACATACTCAATGATCCAGGCAGATATACTGAGCCTAGGATAGACATCGCCGTAGACATTGTAAAGAGACTCTCAGTAAGGACGTCACGACAGAGAGCTTATGATCTCTCCCTTCTTAAGAGTCAGGTCAATGGGCTCAGGCAAAAAGACCACTTAAATAAAGAAGCAAATAGAGCTCGTCATCTACTACGAGAGCTATAATGCAACACGAATTATTCAATAAGCTCTACTGTTCAGAGAGTGGCAACTGGATAGGACGATGCATGAAGTGTGGTTGTGACCTTAAGGTTCACACTGGGGCAAGAAGTGCACTCCCAGACACATTCTTCTCGATAGCCTACGTATGGGAACATGGTATGCATAGGCTTAGAAACTATGGTCCCTGTCCAGGTTATAGACACGAAACGAAAGGAGTACCATTGAGAAGTAGCTACTTTACTACGCCTATTAGCCTTGGTGACACACCCAGGTCAGTTAGGCAAGCCTGGGGGCGCCCATGGCACATGCAAAAAGAAGGCTGCTGCCTGTATTACTACTGGGGCAGCATGCAAAGACCTCATTCCATCGTGAAGTTTATTGATGGCAGTGCTGAAAGTATCTGGAGTGACGCTACAAGAGGTCTTATTACACGCGGGAAGGGTGACTAATGGCCGAGACACTATGTACCATTAAGCTACCTAGTGGTAGCGTCGCAGTCAAGGACGTACCAGTCTACTATCAGGGTGAATACTTTGCAGTCGAAATGAGTCCCGCACTTGCTGAGCAACTGTGGGAAGGACAAGCACAAGCATACACCCTCGAATTTCACAACGATGATATGAAGAACATGAATGTTCTCTGTACTCACTGGATTAAAACTAGTGATTCAGAGGCCAAGTGTTTCTTCACTAGACACGAGATTTTGGTATAAAACCTTAGAAGGCTGACTACAGCAATCCATACCTCGCAACGGTACGTACAGCCTGAAGGAGTTAATCATGATCCGAACACACGAAGGCGCAGTTGCGCACGAGCACTCTCTTGACCACGGCGTAGAGTTTTTCTCTAAGGCCGGCTCTCTGTTTGACAACGAGAGAATGAGAAGCTTCTATGGGAGCGAAGAGACAGCTCTAGGTCTGTTCCAAAAGATCTGGATTGTCGATCAAGTTCTCGCTATGAAGCTAGTCATGTGGCTACGAGACTGTCGTGGCGGTGCCGGTAACAGAAGTGGCGCCAGAGCCATCTACAAGTGGCTTGGCGAGAGGAACGCACACCTTATGCGTAAGAACCTGGTCCAGCTCCCCGACCTTGGTCGTTGGGATGACCTACGTAGTCTCTTTGGTACCTCACTAGAAAGAGATGCGGCAGGCTTCTGGGCTGCAGCACTCTTTAACGGAGATCAGCTTGCTGCTAAGTGGGCTGACCGGAGTGACTTTCCAGTACTTGCCAAGATGAGGGAAGCCGGTCTTGTTAAAGATATCGGCGACTTCCGTAGACTCCTGGCAAAGCTCAGGAAAGATGGTATCGTTGAGCACAAGATGTGTCACCAGAGATGGAACATGATCGACTACGAGAAGGTTCCCTCTGTTGCCATGGCTCGTTACACTAATGCCTTCAAAAAGCATGACGAAACACGCTTTGAAGCATTCAAAGAAGCGCTGGTAAGCGGCGAAGCAACAATCAAAGCCTCTGTGCTGTTCCCACACGACTGTGTGAGGACCACTCGGCACGGTGATACTACCATTGCTGATGCACAGTTTGATGCACTTCCAAACTACATGGAAGAGACAGATGAGAGGGTCATAGTTATCTCTGACACCTCTGGCTCTATGGATGTTGCCGTTAGCGGCTCTATCATGCGTGTTGATATTTCACAGGGCTTAGCACTCTACTGCTCTGCCAAGATCAGTGAAGACAATCCGTTCCACAAGAAGTTCATCGCCTTCTGTAACGAAGGTAAGCTCCAAGATTGGAACGGGATGTCCTTCTCTCAAGCGGTCCGTGACCGTAAAATCTTTGACAGGGCTGTTGGGTCTACCCGTATAGATAAGGCCCTAGACCTTATCCTTAATACAGCCAGGTTTTTCAACCTTACCGATGAGCATATTCCTACCACATTGCTTATCGTGTCCGATATGCAGTTCCATCAGGGAACTGATGATTACTCTTATGACCGTGATCATGAAGAGGACGTTAAGGCTGTTCCTGAGGTACGTAGGGCTCTTTCTAAGTGGGAAGACTCTGGATATACCGCACCTAAAATAGTCTACTGGAATGTTGCCGGCTATGCTGGTCAGCCAGAGACTGTTGAAGGCACGGGTATCGCTCTAGTATCAGGATTTAGTCCCGCGATCCTTGGATCGATCTTCGATGGTACCGATCTCTCTCCAGCAGGAGTTATGATGCGGGCACTTGAGAAGTACAAGGTTTACGAATAGTCTAGAAGACTGACTACCGCAACTCACCCAACTATCAATGGATGATACCAATGTCAGTCTGAGATTACACAATTTGAAGGTTGGCTACAGCAAACCATACAAACAAACCAGCCGAAAGGCACCTTGTTAACAATGCCAACCTGAAACGATTGCACTGGGGTGCAGAAGGTAGGATACAGCAACACACTTTGCCTTGACAGCAACCAAATTCCTACCTGTCCCAGTGACATCATCATGCCCATGTAGCTCAGCAGGCAGAGCAACTGCCTTGTAAGCAGACGGTCGCGGGTTCGATTCCTGCCATGGGCCCCAACGGACACGATAGAACACTTCTAAACAATTCAAGGACTTACTTTGTTCAAGGATGTACTAAACATCTTCAAGAGTATACTATCTGTATTCGTATACTTCTGTAAGATGGGAGTGTATCTACTTGTAATATGTTATGATATCTTCGATGAGAAGCGCAATGAATTTCGGCGGACTGAGAAGTCTCAGAAGCTTTAGCGTTCCTCACAAATTGGTACAAATTGTGCGACAATTCAGCACATTTTGTCCCAATTGCTTGTACAAGAGGAGGCCTCGCTCCGCTCCGGCCATCCTCATGTACGCAGTCTCCTGAAGGAGACTTGCTCAGAACCTGCCAGATCGAGAGCCTATGGCCCTGTCTGGTCGGCAATTATACTTTTATACGTACTGGCGAGAGCCAGAAGTGTAACCTATATGCTGTCAACGGATCACCAGCGTTCCTTTTGCCCCTTGCGCTTCTCGCCGAAAGCAAGCTTTCGCCTGACAATGCTCGGGACACGGAAAGCAGCTGATCCTCTGCAGCATATGCTATTCCAGCCCGCCATACCTTCGGTGAGGTTGGCACTCATACATAATCAGTAGAGGTGCGGTTGCGGTAAAGGGGGAACACCCACCGGAACGGACAGTTAAACGGGCTGTCGCGGCACGGACCCACCTCGTTGCGCCTTTGATCTAGCATGGCCTAGGATGGCTGCCTGTCGAGCAGCATGTCAGGGGTTCGAATCCCCTAAGGCGCGCCATGACCCGGTAATCCTAAATGGATAGGGATATAAGCCTTTCACGCTTAGTGCCAGGGTTCGATTCCCTGTCGGGTCGCCAAAAGGACAAACAGTGAATGTACATAGCAACAAAGATGCTCGCAAGACCTTAAGAGAGTGGGGTACAAAGGGATTCCCCATGGTTGTAGCAGAGGGCTACACCTCTAGGTTTAAGAGCAGGTATGTTATCTATCAATGGAATGCACACGGAGCTATTTTCCATGCTAACTTTTTCTATCCAGTCTGATCTCTTCCGACCACTCACTGATGAGGAGAAGGAAGAGCTTAGAGAACCGTTCAAAGAGATCGCCAAAGATCTCAGAGAACTACTTGAACACTTTAGAGGAGTAAAGACAGGTAGGTAAAGACAATGATGAACTATACCAACCGAATATTTAGAAGGCGGCGACGCATAATATCGATAGCATGCGCCCGTAGCTCAGTGAATAGAGCAGAGGCCTTCTAAGCCTCAGGTCCCGGGTTTGAATCCCGGCGGGCGCCCCACGTGCGCCTGTAGCTCAATGGCCAGAGCAGTCTCCTTATAAGGGACAGATGGTTGGTTCAATTCCACCCGGGCGTACCATTAATACGCCTGTAGCTCAGCGGAACAGAGCACGCGGCTACGAACCGCGGGGTCGCAGGTTCAAATCCTGCCAGGCGTACCACGGCCTCGTAGCTCAGAATGGTAGAGCACCGGAGTGAAGTCCCGGGTGTCGGAGTCTCGAAAGCTCCCGAGGCCGCCAAAACTATAACTTATGGTTGTACATTTGTCCTGGAGGTTGGACTGTAGTGGTTAAACCATGGATAAACACCACGAAGTCGCCTGCTGGCAACGACCCCTCTTCTGAGATGGAGAGGCATAGTCGGCGGGAGATGCAGAACGTGGATCCTATACATTCATCCGGTATGAGTGGATAGGTGGATCGATAAATTCTGCACCTCCGAGAGAGATGTACAACTAAGAAAGGTAAGACAATGATACGATGGTTTATGCAAATAGTAGTAATGCTAGGCGATGTGGCTATCGCTGCAGCATGTGTGATAGCTCTACTGTATGCACCCCTTTGGGCTAGTATCCCAATGATATACCTGACTTACCGAACGTGGCAGTCAACTGGTAGTGCTATTGCTTGGACAAAGGAAGGAAGAGAAAGCTTCCTTCACAATGCAAAAGAACTAGGAATGTAACATGCCGCTGGGCAATGGCCCAGGAATCACGGGAGTTAGAAGGCGCTCCCTTAAAGAAAGGTAGTACAATGGAACTAAAGCATAACCTAATTACGTACACGCAAGTAGAGTGGCACGACCTTGATGAGTTCATCACTAAGCACTTTGCTTTTCCTAGAGAAGAGATCTCCTCAGACAAGTTCGGGAACCAATACTTTAAGGAACTAGGCGTCTACCTAAAAGAGTTTGAGTTCGTTGCTATTGAGGAAGCAAACAACGACTCAGCCTATACATATAATGTCAATGGTGAATTATATGACTGGGATAAGACAGAAATGAAAGAGATGCTGGAGAAGAAGGAGTTTGACAGCTTCTCCACTCGTAGGATACTAGACTACCTTGCCAGTGAAGGTTTTATACCCAAGGGTACCTACTTAATTAACGTAAGCTGGTGATAAAATGGACGTCAATGAAATAATGCGCAGGGTTAAACACATGAAGCCCTGTCCCTTTTGTGGTTCGGAACCCTTTGTGGGTAGACATACTCACCAGCCTGGTGAATTCATTGTTAGATGTAGCAGTGATGGTGAGAACTGTCCTTTCTTCCCATCTAGTGGACCGTTTAAACAAGAGCAACTGATCAAACATATAAACGATTGGAATAATAGAATAGCCCCATAGCTTAGTCCGGGAAAGCACCTGCCTTACAAGCAGGTTACCCTTGGTTCAAATCCAAGTGGGGCTACCAGAAATTGGGGTGTTCCGAGTCGGGGGAATCCCCGGACATCAAGTGTGTCAGTCCCGGCACCCCAACTTTGCGCAGGGTACTCGCTGGAGGTGACAGCCCATGGCCGGAACCGTCAGGGTTCGATTCCCTGAGAGTACCCACTCTTGTACGTATTCATACAATTTATTGTACACTGATGTACAATACGTCCGTAACTCAGTCAGGTCAGAGTAGCGGACTTTTAATCCGCTGGTCCTGGGTTCGAATCCCAGCGGGCGTACCAGCTTTTAGACTATCACCCTAACATGGAGGGCTAAGGCGATGGAAGACGGATGTTATAGCTATCTACTGCATCGGCACGCGCATGGCTGGCGAGCGCAGCGGGCTGTAAACTCGTGGTCTTCGGACTCTGATGGTTCGATCCCATCCCGGTGCACCAAACAGGGTGAGGTCGTGGGGCTGATACTGTTTGCAAAGCAGTAATACGGGGGTTCGACTCCCCCCACCCTGTCCAGAAGAAAGGGGACTAAAATGACTTGGAAAGACCACTTGGCAGCAGCTGCTATTGCTTTTGCACTCGTAGTTGCTACTTCATTTGGCTTTATAGCAGGCTATCATCACCTCTACACTAAGCCTATGAATGAAGCTATAATCAAAAGCATTATGACAGTTCACAACAGAGCTAACACTCTTGATACAAGGATAGACTCTCTTGAGAACGACCTTGCATATGTAACACGTAGTGCTAAGATGTCTGACTATATGTTAGTACAGTTCCTTGAGGCACTTGCTAAGCACACTCAGGAACAAGACGTTAGGCTAGATACATATGAGAAGAGATACCTGGATCTGTTGAGAGCTATGCCTTTCTACCATAAGGAGTCTACTGCTGTAGATCCAGAAGCAATGCTAGAAGCTGAGGAACAAATCGAGAAGGTTCTTAAGTGGAACGAAAGATCCGACGCGGAGTAGAGTACTGGTAACTCTCCGGGTTCATATTCCGGGACATACGGGTTCGATTCCCGTCTCCGCTACCAATTTAGTCAGTAGGACGTGTTGGCAATCAAAACGTTGGCGGGAGGGTTCCCAGGCCGGAAGCAAAAAAACCCGGGCAGTAACGTACTGCCTAACCACCACTTCCTACCCGCTATTTATGTCGGGGTTAGCACGGGATACCGTGTGATGAGGCGATAGCCCAAGAAGCTCCGGCTCCAATTTAGGAGAGCTTAACCTCAGTTGCAACCGATGTAATGTCCTTAGCCGCAAGGCGGGCTCTGGCGGTGATGCCAGCTGTTGGAGGTTAAGTTCCCCTAACCAATTTATGGGAGTTACAGGTCATCCCTTAATACAGCAGAGACCTTAGTAGGAGTGCACGCCGAAGGGGAGAGCTAGTTAGGGATGGTGAAAATCCGGTCGACCCCATGCCTGTAGGGCGGGCTCCCACCAGAATATATGGGCTCTTAGATATGGTGGTGTCTGATACGAAGGACATGTAACACCTAAGTCGATTGGGAAACCTAAGAAGAGCCCGTCCAATTTCCCATGGGACCACGCTGTACCTACTAGAGGCCGGTGAAAAAGTCCGGGGAAGGAGTATCCTGCTAGGTGAGAAATAGGCCCACTCGCTGACCGAGAGATAAAACGGATTAACCAGCAGGTGTCCTGGTAGATCAGCGTGGAACTTTTAATCCAAGGGGCATGCAAGGCAAATAAGCCAAGGTAAGTCCCATCCTTTGAGGCTGGGTAGCTGCAAAGATGGATGTGTGCTGGAAAACAAAATCCTGGCTACGGAGAGCACACGCTGGAAACAGAGGAAGCTCAGGACATGCCCGGGACTCGTAGGAGAGGGAAAAAGGGATTACAGTACTGCAGCCAAACCAGAATCCCTGAGCGAAAGCAACAGCCGGTACGACTGACGTGCTGTTAGGGCTGCCTTAGTCGTTTGACTACGAAATACTTGGAACGTGGGGCGCGGGACTGCTTGGGGTGGTCATCTCCCTTGCACGGAGAATAGCAGCTGGGTTCGAATCCCAGGTGCTCCACCAAAATAACGGGGCGGTAGCTCAGTTGAGAGAGCGCTTGGCTGGCAGTCAAGAGGTCGGTGGTTTGATCCCACCTCGCTCCACCAAAATAAGAAAGGTAAGTAGATGGAGGTAAAGATAGTAGGAAATAGAATCCGCCTCAAAGAACTTGAGGTCGGTAAGATTGCTGTTGACAAAAACAACGTAGCATATACAAAGGTATATGTTCCTGATCCCAAAGAACAGAGAACTATGTTCCTCAAGCTTGGCTCCCTTAACAATCAGTACAATGATATGATCCGTGACGACACCATAGTAAGGGAACTTACATCTGGTGAGAGTGTAGTGCTCGTAATATAGAAAGGTAATACAATGGTAGAAATCAAACCAAGACGCCTGTTGAATGATGATAATCCAGATGGCTATCTTGAATCAGACAAAGACTTTGTTCTTAACAATATTACAGCTTGTCTAATATTCTTAGAACAAGAGCTTGGTCCACTCAAGCCCAGGTATGAATACCTTAAAACTGTACTCGGAGAACTAGGAGAAGGCTCATGTTGTCAGACTCCGGGTTGTTGTGAAGACGACCCAATGTGTGACCCTATGACAGCCAGGGCAGGTATACGTGAGGTTTCTTAAAGTATACAAGACATTTCGTGGTGGTAGACACGATGGCTGGGTCATCGTCCCAGACTGGGCTGAAGATCCAGAAGACATAGAGTACCTTGCTAAGAACTGGGCCGAGAAAACACCCGGTGGCGACAACTATGGCTGGACAGTCCACTGGGAGTTTGGTACCCCTCCAATAGAATGGCTAGAAAAAGAACTAAACTATGCAATAGGTATCGTAGAGAGCAAGCAATCATATGTTAAGCTTGTCATTGACGCAATTAGTAAAGCGCGGGAGTAGCTCAGAGGTAGAGTACCATCTTGCCAAGGTGGAGGTCACGGTCTCGAAACCCGTCTCCCGCTCCAGAGCGGGTGTAACTCAGCCCGGTAGAGTCACTGCCTTCCAAGCAGACGGTCGCAGGTTCAAATCCTGTCACCCGCTCCAACTTATGGAGAGCCTATGAAGATGACGGATAGAATTACTAAGCCCTTCAAGACCAACGGTAGCTGGAGCGTTAAGAAGATACTCATAGCTCTTATGGTTCCGCTAACTATGTTCGTACTTACTACTGCCTACGGTAGGTACTCCTGGATAAGAGACCAGTGCTACAAGGTAGCTACTAATGAGAAGTCACTTGTGCAGACAAAGGAGAACCTTCTTGCTAAAGACAAGTTCTTGGAGGCCCTGATTAACAAGAACAATGGTGTTCATCATGGCAGGGCTAACAAGGAGACAGACAAGCGAGAGAAAGGTGACGAGAGACTTATGGATCTCTTCATTAAGATCCTTGATAGCCAACAGAGGAGTGTTGAGCTTCAACAGGAAAGCGTACAGAAACAAGAAAACTTCTATCAGGAACAACGCACGAACGGCAACTAAGATGACAGTATGGTTTACAAGTGATTGGCATCTTGACCATCACAACATTATAGTATACTGTACCCGTCCCTTTGAGAACAAGACGAAGATGAATAATACTATTCTACGTCACTATAGGGATATGGTAGCAGATGAGGACGAGGTCTACTTTATAGGAGACCTGTCACTCAGAGGACCCGACAATTTTAACTGGTACAAGAATATCTTTAGTAAGCTACCTGGTACCAAGCACCTCATACTAGGCAATCATGATCGCCTTAGCCCTTGGCAGTATGAGGATGCTGGTTTCATGACAGTGCATACTGCACTGCATCTTGAGCTACTTGATCTTTATCTAGTCCATGATCCCGCTAAGACACTAGTCCGAAGGGACAAGCTGTGGATATGTGGGCACGTACACAACCTCTTTGGTCAAATGATCCGAAGGAATGTAGTTAATGTGTGCGTCGACGTCTGGAAGTTCAAGCCAGTATCCCTCGAGCAAATTCTTGCAGTATCGAAGGAGGCTGGCTGCTAAACTAGAGCATTTTCTGCATCCCCTTCACCTGTGGTGCAGGTTCAGGGGCAGTTGTACGCCTACATTCAAAAGATATGAGTTCAAAGTTTGGCACCCATACCTAAGAAGGCTCTTGACACGCTTGAAAGGTGTGGTATAATAGTAAAGTAACCTAACCATGAAAGGATGAACAATGATCCAAAAGATTAAGACCGCGTTTGCTGCTCCCAAGACTGGTACTGCTAAGATCAACAGCGTAGTTGGTCAGTTCGAAGGGATGATTACTGAACTTGAGACCGGTGCTCAAATGAACAGCGACAAGATCAGTAACAACAAGGTAGAGATCGAAAGTCTTGAGGGCGAGAACACCAACCTCAAGGATGTCAACACCAAGGCGGGCAACGTAAGGGATGCCCTGTACGCCATCGTTAACGGAGGATAAGACGGTGAAACCAACTTTCACGTGGCCAGAAGGCGACGAATATCATCATAGCTACCCCGACTTTAAAGTGTGAGGGTAGCTTAATGGTAAAGCGTCTGGTTGTGGCCCAGGAGATCGCGGTTCGACTCCGCGCCTGCACTCCATAAAACAGTTTGTATATGAAATGGAAAATTCCACACAGTGTACTGAAACGCATTGTAGATCTCTTAGAGAGGCTGTGTTGTGTAACACATCCTTTCCACGCGTTAGAGATCAAACTATTTGGTAACCACTGTCAGCTGGCTCTACTGTCTCTTCGTTTAGATGAGAAGTGGGGCACTGATAGATGGATAGAGGAGGACTTATCATGACGTAAGTACCCTAAATATAGGAGAACACGACATGAGTGCACGTAAGAGTTACTACTTCCGGCACCCTAGGACTACTCAAGAGCGCAGGTGGAACATAGCGCACAAGAAGTATGTCCGTGGCCGAAGAAGCCCGAGGCTTATCCCTTGTGCATGGGAAGACCAGTATAGGTGGACAGCTGACTGTAAGAGCTGGAAAGCCAAGTTCAAGAAACGCAGACAATGGATGGATGCTCCATACCAGGTGAAGTGGAACCTTCGCCTTGGTTTCTGGATCACACCTAACTGTCGTAATGAGGAGAGGCGGAAGGACCAAGCATTCTACAGGCCTCACCGCTGTCCAGGCTGTCCTGTCTGCCATAAGAGAAGGAATAGAGATTGGTAGAAGTTAAACTATATGGCTTCGATAGAGACTGGGTTCATCCCCATGCTGGAGAAGTCAGGAAGATTCTGTACCGTCAGTGGAATGACCGTCTCCACAACGATCACAACTGGCACTTCTTTTTTGAAGGAGATCATCTAGCTATTAGGTGCTCCCAGATGAAAGGTAAAGCTGTCAGAGATGATCTACTTGGTCAAGGCTTTGCTGTTGAAGAAATAGTCATCCAAGACTATGAAGAAAACATTAACGTCACTAAGAGGTACCTTGACTCCTTTCTTAAGATGTTTAATGCATTCTCTACCATGGCAATTCAGCTTGACCATGATGACTTCATGGATGTACTGGAGAGGATCAACCACTGTTTTTTAAACATGCTCTCTGATCGTGATGAGATCAAAGACAACTTTAAAGTACATGGTGACAAGTCAGAGATGGACCGTGGTATGGGTTGGGAAGGGCTAGCTATACAAAACGTTGCTCTTCAAAGGCTATGGTTTGGTGGCTGGCTAAGAGGTAAGTATTACGGCCACAACCTAGCAAAGGAATACTATGGCAAACAAGAGAATTAACATTATACCCCTATCGGTCGAAGAGCTGGAGTTTGTGCTCGGGGTTCCAACGGGGCACCATATTGAAAACATTCTTTACTCTCCAGATAGGAGAACATTAAAGATCTATCTTTCTGGAGACTCAATGACTGAGGTGCACCCCGGTACTGAGATCCCCTGGGTACGCTTAAATCAGTTGCTTCGTATGTGGACCGGTAGACGAAGAAAACATACGGAGCATCCTGTAGGGGCGTAGCTCAGTTTGGCCAGAGCACTGGACTCCAAATCCAGGTGTCGTGGGTTCGAATCCTACCGTCCCTGCCACTGTTGCGGTGTAGCTCAGATGGTAGAGCAGCTGACTGTTAATCAGAAGGTCATAGGTTCGATCCCTATCTCCGCAGCCAAAACTATATGCAGAGAGAATGTAAAAAACATGGCACTCAGAGACACCGGCCACGCAGTGATGGTGGATACAGGTGTACCAAGTGCCGTAATGAACAAATATCAAAGTGGCGCCGGAAGATAAAGCTCAAGGCTGTTGAGTATCACGGCGGTAAGTGTAGAACCTGTGGCTATAGTAAGTGTGTAGAAGCCTTAGAGTTTCATCACTTGACTGACAAAGATTTCATTGTCAGCTCCGGCTCTACTAAAAGCTGGGACACTGTCAAGAAGGAACTTGATAAGTGTCACATGCTATGTGCTAACTGTCACAGGGAAGTACATGTAAAAGAAAGATAAGTCAATGAAAATCAGATTGTTTATGCTGACTGTCATGCTGAGTGTATTCATGTTCGCAGGCTGTGTTAATCAATATGGCACTCCCATCTTTACTCCCTTCTGGAACTATGTATCCTTCAAAGATGCATATCAGGAGTATAAAGATACTCATGATTTTTATGTTACACCGCTTGGGAGCAGTTGTCACAGAACTCACTTTAGAGATGGCGACGCCATCGATGTGTGCACATATGGGAACAGTACATACATTAAAGATGTAGAGTACTACTATGTGAGAAAAGACACCAAGGAGAGAGAAGAGTTCGCCAACTGGTGTAGACGTACCCAATGCGAGATAAAGAAAGGTAAGTAAATGAAACGGTGGTGGATTATCCCTGTGGCTTTCTTCCTAGCATTCAACTACTTTCTTGTAGACTGGTCTACCCCAGATGGTAGAAGAAAGACATTGGTTCGGGATACGTTTGAATGGATAGATACAACAAAAGAAGAGTTCATTACAGAAGAGACAGTAAAACTGTGTGGAGATGTCCATCCTGAGTATTACAGAGCATGCAAGGAACAGGCAAGAGACTATATTATTGCTGATAGTATAAAATATAAGAAGGAGACACCAGCCCGTATACGTAAAATGACTCAGAAGGAAGTTAACCACGACTACTACCTTGATTATTTGGTCGAAGAAGGTAACCGTAGGAAACCAATAACCTTGTTTCCGTAACCGCAGCCAAAATTATATGGAGTAAGTAATGATCTGTGCATACTGTGTAGTGGATACTGCAGGACTACATTCAGCAGACTGTCCTCTCAGTAAACAACAACTAGGTACTGGATGTCTGCCATCCTTAGAAGAGATAGCAAAGGAAGCAGAAGAACTACTTACCAAGGCATTCAAACCTATTGGTGAGTTCCTTAAGGAACATAATGATCGCATTATAGAGCTAGAATCTGCGCTAGAAGAAATAGTAAAGAACGAATCTCTCTACCGGGAAAGGATGGCTACATTGCTGGACGGTATAAACGATGAACAGGCAGCTGCCTGGAGGGAGAAAGAAACATACTCAGAAAAGATCGCGCAGCAAGCACTAGCTAAGAAACATGAGGGCGGGTAGGCAATAGGTACGCCGCTGGGCTTTGGACCCGGGTCGATAGAGGTTCGAATCCTCTCCCGCTTGCCAATAAGGAACAGTACAATGGATAAACCTAAAACTATAAGGACACCATTCGGGGACATCACGCTCCTCCCCATCACTCAAGATGATATGGAGCGTATGAAACAGTCCCTCCTTACTAATCCAGACATAGAATTGGAATTAGAAGATGAATAGATTAGCTGAAATAGCATTAAAGGAAGGTGCTTGCATGGCAGCCTACGCTGAACGACAGTTCAAAAGGTACGAAAGAGAACGGCTGCTTCGCAACCTTTGTAGTCCGTCCTCCTCATCGGAGAACGAAGATACGGAGGGGTGCGATAATGGTATTCGAGCGGGTTGCTAACCCGTGGGCCTAACGGCTCTCCCGGTTCGAATCCGGGTCCCTCCGCCAGTAGAAGGTACTGCTGGAGAGGCCGGCAACTGGACTTGAAATCCAGGGGCTCCTAACGGAGTGGGGTTCGAACCCTCTACCTTCTGCCAAAAGGATAAAGAA
>Ga0255055_10000942_pt1 | contig 22172 bp, 13 predicted proteins | sample JV7_2_27_MG_FD_188633 | JGI IMG/M metagenome (GOLD analysis project Ga0255055, IMG submission 188633) | Seawater microbial communities from Jervis Inlet, British Columbia, Canada - JV7_2_27 | ecosystem: Environmental > Aquatic > Marine > Inlet | place: Canada: British Columbia | collected...
GTCTTCCCTCGGTCGACTGACTTGGAGGTCTGTTCGGGGCCAAGCGGCTGGAGGCTGGCTTGAGGGGATCGTGCCCTTGCTCGCCCGGGGCGCTCGTCGCGCGACGATGTGTCGCGCTCCTCGCTCCGACGCGATTACGCGCGGCACGATGATGTGCCGCACTTGATCGCCTAGGCCCTGGCGAGCAAGGGCACGATCCCCTCAAGCCAACCTCCAGCCGCTTGGCGCGGAGATTCGCGGGTCCGGATCCTTGCGGGCTGCTAGAGTTCGCTTTTCCTGTTTGGAGGTCTCGATTCATGTCACGAACCTGCCGATTCCTGGGTGCCCTTCCTTTGCTGGTGCTGCTGGTTTGGTCGGGGTCGACGCGGGCCGATGTTGGTGACGTGGTTCCCGACGAGTGGCTTACCGTTGCGGAGCGGTCGGGATTTCGGGCCACTTCCAGCTACGAGGAAACGCTGGCTTTCATTCGGCGCTCGGCGGCGGCGATGCCGGAGATCCGGCTTGATTTCTACGGGATTTCGCCGCAGGGGCGGCCGATGCCGGTCGTAATCGTGGCCAAGGATCGGGGGATCACCCCGTCCGGGGCCGCGGTTTCGGGTAAGGCGGTCGTGCTGGTGCAGAACGGGATCCACTCGGGGGAGATCGACGGCAAGGACGCGTCGCTGATGATCCTGCGTGACATGGTTCTGGGCCGGCATCGCGAGTTGTTGGACGAGTTGATCCTGCTGATCGTGCCGATCTACAACGTCGACGGCCACGAGAGGGTCTCTCCTTACAACCGGGCCAACCAGAACGGGCCGGAGCTGGGGATGGGATTCCGGACGACGGCGGACGGTCATGATCTGAACCGCGACCATCTGAAGCTGGATACCCCGGAGGCCAGGGCGGTGATCGGCCTGTTCAACACCTGGCGCCCGCACCTGCACGTAGACGACCACGTGACGAACGGCGCGGACCACGACTGGGTACTGACCTACACCTGGGTCGAGAAGCCGCAGCTCGCCCCACCGCTACACGACTGGGTCGAGGCGCACCTGCCCACCGTGGTATCCGAGACGGAACGTGCGGGGCACCGCGTCGGGCCTTACGTATCGCTCTTGGACCGCGACGATCCCTCGGCGGGGTTCGATTCGTATGTCGGAGAACCGCGATACGCGACGGGTTACTACCCGTTGCGCAACCGTCCTTCGATCCTGGTCGAGAACCATGCCTATAAACCCTACGGTGACCGCGTCCTGGCGAACCGGGACTTCCTGCTCGCGTTGTTCGGTCAGGTCGCCTCGGGGCGCGAGGAGTTGATTCGCGCCGTGCAGCAGGCCGAGACGCTCACGGTGGCGTTGGGTCGAGGAGACGCGGATCCCTCGGACGTGGCCCTGGCCTACGAAGTCGCCCCGGCGAGCGAGAAGATTCGCTTTCCGGTCTACGCGTGGTACAGCGAGCCATCGGAGGCGATGGGGATCCCGCTGTTGCGTTACCGGCGCGGCGAGGTCCGGGAGACCGAGGTCCCGTGGCGCCACCGGCCGCGAATCCGGACCTCGGTTGCGCGTCCACGCGGCTACCTCGTGCTACCCGGCTGGCCGGCGATCGAAAGACGGCTGCTCGATCACGACCTGCGGGTGCTCGAGCTTACGGAGGGAGCCGAGATCGAGGCGGAGACGATCCGCATCTCCAACCCCCGACAGGACGGGCGCTCGCAGCCGTCCTACCAGGGGCGCACCAGGATCTCGGTCGACGTCTCGCGGTCGCAGGCAACGCACCGCGTGCCGGCCGGTGCGCTGTGGATCCCCGCCGACCAGCCCGACTTCGAGGTCGCGGTTCAGCTGTTGGAGGCCGAGGCGCCGGACTCGCTCGTCAGCTGGGGCCTGCTCTCCAGTGTCCTGGAGCGCAAGGAGTACATCGATCCGCGGGCGCTCGAGGGGCTGGCCTCGGAGATGCTGCAGGACGAGACGGTCCGGGCGGAGTGGGAGGCGGCCCTCCGGGACGAGGGATTTGCGGCCGATGCGTCGGCCAGGTGGACCTGGTGGTACCGAAGGACTAAATACTGGGATGGGACCGTCGGCTTGATGCCGGTTCTGCGGGTGATGGCGGCTCCGAATCTGGCGACGGAGCCCTGGCGCGGACCGGATTGGTCGGCGATTCCTCCGCCGCAGCCGGGGCCGGTGAGGTAAAGTAGTACGGATGGCACGGGTGCTACCTGCCCTACTGGCGCTGCTCCTGGTCGCGGGCTGCGGAGGGCGGGAGGAGATTGTCGAGCCGTTTGAGGGGCCCTGGCGAGCCTGGCTCGACAGTCCTGGTGGCGAACTACCGTTCGGGCTGGAAATCGCCCGCGGAGAGACCGGGCTCGAAGCCGTGATCGTCAACGGCTCCGAGCGGATGCCGGTCCCACGGGTCGAGATGAGTGAGGAAGGATTGGTGCTGGGCATCGATCACTACGATTCGGAGATCGTCGCGAAGGTCGGCGATCGCGGACGGCGTCTGGACGGCCGATGGAAAAAGACGGCCGGGCCGGAATCGGCCTCCGAGCTGACGTTTCACGCCACAGCGGGAGCGCGACCTCGGTTCACCTATACCGCGTCCACACCCGGGAAGGAAGAATCCTCGATCGACGGGCGCTGGGCCGTGCGCTTTGCAAGTTCGGACGAGCCCGCGGTCAGCCTGTTCGCGACGGCGACCGATGGCAACGTCGAAGGGACCTTCCTGACGACGACAGGAGACTACCGTTACCTGGCCGGGAGCTTTTCCGACGGACGCTTGCGACTGTCGTGTTTCGATGGTGCGCATGCCTTTCTGTTCGATGCAAGTCTTCAGGACGACGGAACGCTGACCGGAGATTTCTGGTCGCGCGACACTTGGCATGAGACCTGGATAGCGGAGCGTGACACGAACGCCGAGCTAGCGGATGCGTTCGCCCAGACGTCAGCGGTCGACGGGATCGACCTCGCGCGACTCGTCTATCCCGACCTGAACGGTGTGCCGCGTTCGCTCGCAGACCCGGCCTTCGGCGGACGGGCGCGACTCCTCTTCGTCTTCGGCTCTTGGTGCCCCAACTGCAGCGACGCCACGGATTACATGGTCGATCTGGATCGGCGCTACCGCGATCGTGGTCTATCGATCGTAGGCCTCGCGTTCGAGTTGACCGGCGACCCGACCCGAGACAAGGAGCAGGTGCGTCTTTACACCGCGCACAAGGAGATCGAGTATCCGGTGCTCGTGGCCGGCGTGTCGGACAAAACGCACGCCTCGGAGGCGTTTCCGCTGATCGATCGCGTGCGCTCCTACCCGACGACGATCTTCCTCGACACCGCGGGTGCGGTGCGTGCGGTTCACTCCGGGTTCTCCGGGCCGGCCACAGGCGAGGCCCACGACGAGTTGAGGCGGGAGTTCGAGCGGCTGATCGAGCAGCTTCTCGACGACGAGACGAGGGGAGCCTGAGTTGGTTTCTCGACCGTTCGAAAAGTGGTGGAAGCGCTTCGAATGCCGTCTGGAGGACGAAGAACCATACAAGACCGCCTCGCGGTTGCAACGCAAGCTGGGCCGCATGCGCGTCGCCGAGCGCCCGGAGTTCCTCCTTCAGCTGTGGGAGGTACTTCTCCAGCACCGTCACGCTTACGGCGTAACGCTCTTTCTGCTCGACGCTGTGACCGATCTGGTCCAGCTGTACGAAATGGCCGAGAGGCTGACGCCGCTTCCGAGTCTGCAGCCGCCCGACGAAGAGGCCCATCTGGCCGACCTCATCCGGATTCTCGCCGCGTCGGACGTGCCCGGCCTGGGGCCTCCCGTCGAGGCCTATCTCCTCGTGCGCCCGATCGGTCCTTTCTGGGCCACCGTTCCCTGGGCTCTCTGGCCCCATCAGAAGAAGCTCTTCACCCGCGCGTGGCAGCGCTACCTCCGCGAGACGCAGCCAACGGAGTGGAACGCGACGCTGATCGTCAAGTCGTTCCTGACCGAGCCCGACGCGGTTCGTCTGGTGCGCTCCGCGGTCGCCAGACAGCACCCGGAGGATTGGGAACCTCTCCGCCTAGCGCTGATCGGTGAAGCGGATCAGGTCGGTTGGCTGTCGGAGGAGCAACGCGAGTCGTTGGACCAAGCCGTCTTGTGAGCAACCCCTCCCCTCTCGGTCACGGCGTGTGGACGATCGCCCACCGCGGCGCATCGCACGAGAGACCCGAGAACACCCTCTCCTCCTTCGACGAGGCCCTGAACCAGAATTGCGACGCCATCGAGCTGGATCTTCAGCTCTCCCGCGACGGCATGCCCGTCGTTTACCACGACCGCACGTTGACCAAAGCCGGGGGCGGCCGGCGACGCGTCGCCTCGTTGATGCTCGAGGAGTTGCGGCGACTCGATGCCGGCGCCTGGTTCGGGCCCGAGTTTCGCGGACTGTCGATCCCGACCCTGTCGGAGGTCCTCGAGCGCTACGCCAGCCAGACCCGGTTGCTGCTTGAGATCAAGCTGCGGGCCGATCACACCACGCGAGTCCGCCTGGTTCACGCCGTAGCCGACGAGGTGCGACGGTGCCGCGCGGAGGAGAGAGTTTTTTTGCTGTGCTTCGATCCGGAGCTTCTGGGCTACGCCGAGAAGATTGCGCCGGAACTGCGACGGGTAATCAACGTCGGGCGGATTTCGGCGCGCCGATCCGGGCCTCGGTCGCAACCGGCAGATTTCGATGCTGTTTCCGTGGACGTCCGGGCGCTCACGCCGCGGCTCGCCGCCGGTGTGCGGCGGTCGGGTCGGCCGTTGCTCACCTTCACCTGCAACCGCGCGAGCGAGGTCGATCGATCCCTGGAGGCCGGCGCGGTCGGGGTGATGTCGGACAAACCCGCCTGGTTGAGCGGCTACCTCGGAGAATCCGGGGGCGATCGATGACGCCTGGCGGGACGGACGCGGCGACGGACCGGCGGCCCCTGGCCGTGGCGATCGATCTCGGCAGTACGATGATCAAGGCGGCGGTTCTCGATGTGGATGGGTCCCTGGCCGCATCCCGCGCGCTCGAAGCTCCGCCGCTCGCAGGCGAGGGAGAGATTCGCGAGGGCGATGCGGTCGCCTATACCGCCGCTGCCGACGAGCTTCTGGCATGGCTGGCCCGGCGAGTGCCGCGCCGGACCCCGCTCGGCATCGCCTCCCAGCGATCCAGCTTCCTGTTGTGGGATCGCGACAACGGGACGCCGTTGGCGCCGATGATCTCCTGGCAGGATCGGCGGGCGGCCGACTGGTGTGCGAGGCAGGCCGGGCTCGACGAGGAGATTGCTCGCGTCACGGGTCTCGTGCTGTCGGCTCACTACGTCGGTCCCAAGCTCGCCACGCTGGTCGAACGGGAGCGGCGCTGGCGCGAGTGGCTCCGGGGCGGGCAGTCCCTTTTCGGAACACTCGAGTGCTATTTGACCTGGCGCTGGTCGGAGCGGCACGTCCACGAAACTGACGTAACGATGGCCGCGCGGACGGCGATGTTCGATCTGGAGCGCGGCGACTGGTCCGAAGAACTGCTGGCCCGATTCGACGTGCCGCGTGCGGTTCTGCCGCGCGTCCGCCCCACGACCGGCCGCCGCGTCCCGCTCACGAACGGCCTGGTGTTGACCGCCGGCGTGGCCGACCAGGCTGCGGGTGCCCTGGCGCTGTTCGATCCCGCGACGTCCGGCACGGTGGTCAACCTGGGTACGGGCGCGTTCGTCTTGCGTCCGATGCCGGACGCCCGGGAGAGGCTGCCGGGCTACCTCACCGCGCCGATCCTGGCCCCGGCGGACGGCAGGACGACCTACGCCGTCGAGGGCTCGATCAACGGAGCCGGGGCCGCGATCGACCGCTTCGGCCGCGGGCCTACCGATCTTCCCGAACAGGATCCGCGTCCCGAGGCTTACTGCCTGCCGGATGCGGCGGGACTCGGAGCGCCCTACTGGAGGCCGGAGTGGGGTTTCACGCTCTCGGACGCGGCCCAGACCCTCGACAGCGCTGATCTCCGCCGGGTGACGCTCGAAGGTCTGCTGTTCCGGATCCGTCAGGTCGTGGAGGACCTATCCCCCGGGCGCTCCCCTGATCGCCTGTTGCTCGCGGGAGGTCTGACACGTGAGCCGGCGGTCGCTCGCGGTCTGGCCGCGCTCGTCGGACGTTCCGTTCACGTGCTCGACTCTCACGAGGCCGTGCTGATCGGCGCGGCGCGGATGGCCGCGGGCCGGCCGGCCTTCGCCGCGCCCGCTACCTCCGCGATCGATCCGGGAAGCGAGGGAGCTTACCTGCGGTCGAAGTACCCGCGCTGGAAAGAATGGTTGCGGTCCCTGATTTCGGACCCGAGGGGTCAGACGCGAGACACCGCCTCGTAGAGAAAGGGCAGCGAGCGATCCATCCGGTAATCGATCCCGGAGTGGTTGTCGTCGAACTCCTCGTAGTGATGATCGATTCCGAGGTCCTTCAACCGGCGAACGAGCGCCCGTGCGCCGTAGTGCAACCCGTACTGGTCTTTCGAGCCGCAGTCGATGAATAGAGCCGGTAGCCGGCGTAGATTGTCCTGGCACTCTTGACGCTCGATCATACGCAGCGGGTCGAGTCCCAGCCAACGCTGCCAGCGCTCGTCGATCAGCTGGCAGGTGTGCGGATCGACCGGCAGCCGGACGCCGAACGGAGCGTCGGGGTCAGGATCGTAGGTCGCGGCCATCGCCAGCAGCATCAGCGCGTACATCTCGCTGCCGGCGATCTTGTCCACCGAGCGCAGGTGCTCGATGAAACGCGTGATGTCGCCCCCGTGACGGGCCAACTCGTCCACTGCCTTGGCCAAGTCCGGGCGATAGCACAGGTCGAAGTTGATGTCGGCCGAGTGGCAGGCGACCCCACCCCAGCGATCGGCGTGCAGTAACGCCTGGATCAGGGCGCCGTATCCGCCACTCGACCTGCCGAAGACGGCGCGAGAGGGCGCGTCGCGCCGAACGCGGAATCGGGATTCGATGGCCGGGATCATCTCGTCGAGAAGGAAGTCCTCCCAGCGGCCCAGGGCCGCCGAGTTGACGTATTGATTGCCGCCCAGTGCGGTGAAGCAATCGGGAAAGGCCAGGATCACGGGCCCCATGGCCCCCTGCTCCACGAGTCTGTCCGCCCGCTGCGGCACGCTCTCGCCAAAGCCCTGCCAGCCGAGCAACTTGAGACCGCTGCCGGTGAAACCGGCCAGTCCGACGAACAGCGGGTACTCGTCCGCGCCGTCGTCGTATCCCTCCGGCAGATAGACGGCGACCGTTCGTTCATGTGGGTCGCCAAGCAGGTTTCCGCGTAGCGTCTCGGAGGCAATGGTCATCGACTCGACCCGTCCCCGTGGCTGCCTGAAGTTGTGGACCGGCATCTCCTCCTCAGCTCGACGATTCTTCGATGGGTGACAACCGGACGGGCGTGTCGTAGTAGACCGCGCCACCCCCGGCGTCCGTGGCGCGTGCCCGCACCAGGGAATTGGCACAGCGACCGTTGCGGTACCAGCCGCCCTTCGGCATCAGCGCCACGTCGGGACGCTGCCGGTCGTCGAGGGCCAGCCTGACCGTGATCGAGCCGACGTCGGAGGACAGTCGCACCGCGTCGCCCTCGCGTAGGCCGTCGGCCGAGTCCGGATGAACGGTGACGACCGCCGGGCCGGTCTGCCTGGAAGCCGACCATTGGGACGCCTGCGCGTTCTTCGTGGACAGGGCCATCAGTAACAGCGGCCGGTCGGTCGTGGGCCGCGGTGGCTCGGGGTCGATCTCGTGGATCAGATTGACCTTTCCCGTCTTGGTGGGGAACTCGCGATTCGCAAAGAGGACCTCGGACACCAGTGGATTGCGCACCGCACCCCGCTCGAGCGCCTCCAGGGACACCCCGCGCGGCTCGACCCGGCTCAGGAGTTTTCTCTTCCACTCGCGCGCCGTCTCGGAGAACCGGCTCTCCAAGCCCAAGCGCGGCGCCAGCTCGCGGACGATTGCGTAATCGGTCTTGACGTCTTCGGGCGGCGGGACGACACAGCGCACGTTGCCCAGGTAGTGATGCCCGTAGGCCCCGACGAGATCCTCGTCCTCGAGCATCGTCGTCGTCGGTAGCACGAGGTCTGCGCAGCGTGCCGTGTCGGTCAGGAAAGAGTCGACGACGACCGTGAGCTCGCGGCTCTCCAGTGCGCGTGCGACAGTGGCCGACTCGGGCAACATGGCCACCGGATTCGCGTTGCTGACCCAGACCATGCGGATTTCGGGATCGGTCGCCCCGAGGATCCCCGGACCCAGCAACGGTTCGGGTATCGAACGCGGAGCGATCTCCAGCCCGCGATTGAACGACAGATCGAACGCCCCACGTCGCTTGAAGTAGAACGACACGCCGCCGCCCGGGATGCCGAGGTAGCCCGAGATCGCACTCAGCGCGTCCAGGACTCGCACGGTCGCCGAGCCGTTGGCGCGCCGCTGCATCCCCCAGCCGACCAGGATTGCCGTGGGGCCGTCGCCGAAGGCGTCGGCGAGCTGCCCCAACTCCTCCACGGTCACGTCGGCCAGCGCGGCCCAGTCTTCGAAATCGCGGGCGAAACAGGCATCGCGAAAACGATCCAGGTGATCGCAGTACTCCGGGGCGGCGGGATCGGCCAAGCCACGCTCGAACAGGGCGCGCGCAACGCCGAGAGCCAGGGCAATATCCCCTCCGGGCCGCGGCTGCAGGTACAGCTCGCACATCTGCGCCGTTCGATGGTGCACGGGATCGATCAGGATCAGCCGGGCACCGCGCGATTTGGCCTCGCGCAGGACGGGCAACAGATGCACGCTGCTGACGTAAGGATTCTTGCCCCACATCACGATCGTCCGGCTGTTGTACAAGTCGTGAAGGTCGTGGCTCTCCTCCTCGCCGAAGTCCTCCATTTGGGCGGCGTCCCCCGCGCCGGAGCAGATGTCGCCGGACTTGATCGTCACCGGGCCGAAGCACTCGAAGAAGTAGTCCGTCACGTGCTTCATCAGGCCCAGCGAGCCGCCACTGCGGTAGTTGAGGATCGCGGCCGTGCCGGACTCGGCTCGGATGCGCAGCATCGTTTCGGCGATCCGGTCGAGCGCTCGCTCCCAGGAGACCGGCGCGAAACCGGAGCCGTCACGGGCGAGCGGCGTCGTGAGACGCTCCGGATCGTACTGCCGCTCGAGAAAACGGCTCGTGCGATAGCATAGGAAGCCGCGCGTCACCGGGTGATCCGGATCACCCTGAATGCGTGTAACCCGACCGTTATCCACGGCGGCCACGATACCGCAGGCATCGGGGCAGTCTCGGTTACAGGTCGTCTTGATGCGCATCCCGTCAAGCATACTGGAGGCGGAGAGGGCTCTCAAATCCGTGGGCGAGCCTGCATAATAGGGCCATGAGCTGGCTCAACCTGATCTCGCTGCTCGGCTTTGCGGTACTGGCGGTGATCGCCTGGCTGGTGGGCGGATGCCGCCGACCCGTGCCCTGGCGCACCGTGCTGGGATCGACGATGCTGATGCTCGCGTTCGGCGTGCTGGTCTTCGTGGTGCCAATCACGCGCGCGTTCCTTGTCGTTCTCAACGACGTCGTGCTGGCTGCACTCGGCAGCAGCAATGCCGGTGCCGAGTTCCTGTTCGGCCCGCTGGCAGTCGGGTCCGGACGGTCGACGAGCGCTGGGGAGCCGTCGATCGGCTTCGTGCTGGCCGCACAGGCGCTGCCTGCGGTGATTTTCTTCGCCGCGCTGATGGCCGTGCTCTACCACCTGCGGTTGTTACAGCCCGTGGTCGGTCTCTTCGGTCGCATGTTCCGCCGAACGCTGGCTCTTTCCGGCGCGGAAGCCCTCGCCGGATCCTCCAACATTTTCTTGGGCGTCGAGTCGGCGACGACCGTCCGACCGTACCTGGAACGCATGACCCGCTCCGAGCTGTTGACCATGTTGACCTGCGCGATGTCGACCGTCGCATCGACGACACTCGCGATCTACGTGTTGTTCCTGGAAGATGTCTTCCCGAGAATCGCCGGCCATCTGATCTCCGCGTCGGTAATGTCGATACCGGCGGCGGCGATGGTCTCAAAGCTGATCCTGCCCGAGACCGGCAGACCGGAGACGATGGGTCGGGTGCCGCCGGTCGACAATTCCGTTCGCTACGGCAACACGATGTCCGCCCTGACCGCCGGGGCGTGGGATGGATTGAAACTCGCCGCCGGAATCGCCACGCTGCTCATCGCGGTTTTGGGCGTGGTCGCGCTGGTCGATCTGGGTCTGACACGATTGACGGCGCCGTTCGCCGACGCGCTCGGGGGGCCGGTCGATCTCGGGCGGATTCTCGGCTGGGTCTTCACTCCGCTGGCCTGGCTGCTGGGAATCGAGGTCGCGGACGTCGGCCAGGCCGGCCGCCTTCTCGGTGAGCGCTCAGTGCTCACCGAGGTGCCGACCTACCGGCAACTCGCCGACCTGGCGGCGAGCGGAGCGATGTCGGCCCGCTCGATCCTAATCTTGTCTTACGCGCTGTGCGGGTTTGCCCACGTGGCCTCGGTGGGAATCTTCGTCGGGGGCATTGCTGCGCTGGCGCCGTCGCGCCGGGACGATCTGGCCGCCGTCGCCCTCCGCGCGCTCGTCGGCGCGACACTGGCCACCCTGATGACCGGAGCCCTGGCAGGAGCCCTCTACCACGGCCAAGCCGGGGTTTTAGGGGACATTCCGTTTTAGAAAAGGGGACATTCCGCTTTAGTCATCAATAACTACACCTGCCCGAGTGCAGGTGTAGTTATTGATGACTAAAGCGGAATGTCCCCTTTTCTAAAACGGAATGTCCTAAATCGTTGTTCCGTCGGGGATCACCGCGTCCTTGAGGACGACGACGATTCCGTCTCGTATGACCCAACCGTCCCCTTCCGTGTTTTGGATCTTCTCTTTGTTGAGGATCCTCACCTCGCGCCCGATGCGGGCGTTCAGGTCGATGATCGCGTCCTGGATCAGTGTGCCCTCGCCGATGCCCACCGGAGGAACTCCGGCGGGGGAACTCGGCGGGCTGTCCTCTGCACCCATGATCAGGGATCGCCGGACGGTGGCCTTTGTCATGCACGTCCGGATGCCGACTACCGAGCTTTCGATCGCAGACTCGCGGATCGTCGCCCCGCCGGCGAGAACCGAGTTGTTGAACCGGCAGCCGCTCAGCCGCGACCCCGGCAAGTAGCGGGGGTGGGTCAAGAAGGGCCACTCCGGGTCGTAGAAATCGAACGGCGGCTCCGGCCGAACCATATCCATGTGGGCCTCGAAGAAGGCCCGGATCGAGCCGATGTCCCGCCAGTAACCGTCGAAGAAATGAGCCTGAACCTTGCGCGGTTCCACGCTCGACGGGATCACGTGATGGCCGAAATCGGCCAGGTCGTTCCGGAGGCAATGATCGAGCACGTCTTTGCGGAACAGGTAGATCCCCATCGATGCCATATAGGGACGGTCGGACGGTACCCCGCGGTTGGCCAGTAGGTCCGGCGCGACCTCCATGCCCGCCCGGGCCTCGGCCGTCTTGGGCTTCTCGCGAAACTCCTGGACCCGCCCGGTCTCATTGACGCGCACGGCGCCGAACTCCCCGATCTCTTCCTCCGAGCACGGCAAGACCCCGACGGTGATATCCGCATCGTTCTCGATGTGGTCTCGCAACATGGTCCGGTAGTCCATGCGGTACAAGTGGTCTCCGGACAGGATCAGGACGAGGTCACCGCGGCTCTCGGAAATAATCCGCAAGTTGCGGCGGACGGCGTCTGCTGTGCCCTGGAACCAGCGGTCGTCGGTCGGCGTCTGCTGTGCGGCGAGTATCTGGACGAAGCCCTTGGAGAAGCTGTCGAACTTGTAGGTACGAACGATGTGCCGGTGGAGCGAGACCGAGTTGTACTGGGTCAGCACGAACATCCGCTCCATGCCCGAGTGGATGGCGTTGCTGATGGGGATGTCGATCAAACGGTATTTGCCCGCGATCGGCACGGCCGGCTTGCTACGCAGCCGAGTCAGCGGCTCGAGTCGCGCGCCGCGACCTCCCCCGAGGATGACGACGATAACGTCCTCGATCTTGTGCTTCCACGCGCCCACGGGATCCTCCTGCGTTCCACCGGTCTCGGAGCTTACTCCACTGTGGTTCGGCCCGGGTCGTCCCCTCCGACATCCGACTCAGATTCTCATCGTCCCCTGAAACATCCGCTGCGAGCAGGCCCGACAGAACTTCTCTTCCTTGAGATCGATGTCGGCCAGCATGTTCGAGGCTGAGATCACGCACTGCGGGCTGCTGCACTCCGGCATGCCGGACAACCTCGCCGCGGCGCGCACGATCTCCTTGGTCAACCTCGCCCGCTGCTTGACCGGCTCGGCGCTGCGCCGGTAGAACGCCTCGCGCAGGCGCCGCACCGACACGACGCCGAGACGCTTCGCGCTGAGCAGCGCAGTGAACACGGCGTCGGAGTTGGCGGTGTAGAGATCAACGTCGGTGACGAACAGGATGCCGCCGGGCTTCAACGGCGGTTTGGCCTCCTCACCCTCCTCGACACCGATCATGCGCCCCGCTCCGAGCTGGGGGAACGAAGCGCGCAGCCGGTTGAGCAGGTTGGCCGCACGGAACTGGCCACGCTCGACGTCTTCGACTCCCTGGGGCACGGGCAGAGAGCCCTTTAGCTCGAGCGGGCGGCGCAGAACGCGTGCCGTCCGGCTCATCGCGGCCTCGACCTCCTCGCTCTTGATCTTGCCTACGGGAACCACGCTGACGTCGAAACCACTCACGTCGCACCTCCCGACACCGATCGTTGGACCCGAGCCGCCTCGACGCGGGTCGATGCCAAGGGAATCTCTGCCGATAGACCCTATAATCAGGCCATTCGGGCCATTGTCGCAAGAGCCTAGCGCAAGTGGCCGGAGGATGGAACCGATGGAAGGTCTTTCGGGCACGACCGGGCGACCCGAGACTGCCGACCTGATCGAACGTCTGCGCGTGTCCGCCTCCGCCGACGACGCTGCGGAAACCGTTTCTCGCGCTCTGGCGCACGCGGCGGCGGGAACCTCCCCGGACGAGGAGATCGTCGAACTCGACCGCGCCGCTGTGCTGGCCGTGCGTGACGGTCAGGGCATCGATACGATCCTCGAGCGCCTCGACCCCGACTTGCTGGCCACACTGCTGGAGCGAGCGACGGCTCGAGTTGCGAACGCCCCCCGGCCGGTCGATCGAAAATTGCGCGAGGCCGTCTGGGACATCCTGGACCTGACCCGGCGTCAGGCGCTCACGCGCCGCATCGACCCCACCGAGATCTCCGCGTGGTCGGAGCGGACCCTGGCAGCCGTCGAGGCCTCGGACTACACGGTCGGCCCGTTGTTCCGCCAACGAGCCGAGAGCTACGGCTCCAAGGTCTTGTTCCAGGTTCCGGGGCCTCTCGGCACGCGAATGATGAGCTGGCGGCAGTCGGCCCTACGCGTCGAGCAGATCGCGAGGGCGCTGTTGTCGCTGGACGCGAATCACGAGCCGGCCCCGATCGCCATTCTCTCCGAGAACCGGATCGAGATGGCTCTGGTCGATCTGGCCTGCCTTACCAGCGGCCTCGTCAACGTGATGGTCCCCGCCAATGCGACGGAGGCACACGTCGGATTCATCCTGCGCCACGCGGGGGCTCGCACGGTGATCGTCTCGGGTGAGGCTCAGCTGCAAAAGGTCACCCCACACGCCGACACGCTGCCCGAACTGCAGCACGTCATTGCGATCGACCGGGTGGTCGACGACAGCCGCGAGGTCATCGCCTTCGAGGCTCTGCTCCGACGCGCCGACGGCGTCCCCGAGTCGATACCGCGGGAGAGGGCGAACCGGGTGCGCGCCAGCGATCTGGCGACCGTGATGTACACCTCGGGTACGACGGGCACGCCCAAGGGCATCAAATTCTCCCACCTCAACCTGGTCTTCAAACGGTTCGCCCGCGGTCTGGCGCTACCCGAAATCGGCGACCACGATGTCTTTCTCTGCTTCCTTCCGCTATTCCATACCTTCGGAAGGTTTCTCGAGATGCTCGGCTGTGTCTACTGGGGTGCGTCTTACTGCTTCCTCGAGAATCCGGCCGTCGAGGCACTGATCCGCGGTATGCGGCGCTTCAGGCCGACGGTCTTCATCAGCGTGCCCAAGAAGTGGATGCAGCTTCACGAGGCGATCGCTCAGAAGGCCGACCCCGTGCTGGCCAGCGACGAGGAGTTGCTCGCGGCGACGCGCGAAACGACGGGCGGCCGGTTGCGATGGGGTCTCTCGGCGGCGGGACACCTCGATTCGGACATCTTTTTGTTCTTCCAGCGACAGGGAATCGAGTTGATGAGCGGCTTCGGCATGACCGAGGCGACCGGTGGCATCACGATGACCCCTCCTGGCCGGTACAGGGAAAACTCGCTCGGGATCGCGCTACCCGGCATCGAGATGGAGCTAGCCGCGGACGGTGAGCTTTGTGTTCGAGGCCCCTTCGTGATGACGGGCTATCTCGACCCGCCTGCGGACGAGCCGTCCTTCGACGAGAACGGCTGGCTGCACACCGGCGACCTGATGGTGCAGGATCCCGACGGTCACCTGCGTCTGGTCGATCGCAAGAAGGAAATCTACAAGAACATCAAGGGCGAAACGATCGCGCCGCAGCGCGTCGAGAACATGTTCCGCGATTTCGAGTCGGTGGCGCGCGCTTTTCTCGTGGGCGATCACCGCGAATACAACACGCTGTTGATCTATCCCAACCACGAGTATCAGGAGCTCGACTTCCGCTCGTTGCCGAGTCAGGAGGTCAAGGATCACTTTCGTTCGCTCGTCGTTTCTGTGAACAAGTTCCTGGCCCCGTTCGAACGCATCGTGGACTTTGCCGTGATCGATCGCGATCTCGACGCCGAGCTCGGTGAGCTGACTCCGAAAGGAACCCCGCGGCGGCGGCGAGTGGTGGAGGATTTCAGCGATGTCATCCGTCAGCTCTACCGCCGCACGAACCTCCACGTCGGAGGACTCGAGCTGACGCTGCCCAACTGGCTTCTGCAAACCGTCGGGCTGACCGCACAGGACATCCGAGTCGGCACGGACCGCATCATGCTGCCGCACGACGAGACGAGTCTCTCTGTGCGCCACGTCGAGGACGGGCTGGCCCAGATCGGCTCCTGCCGGTACAGCCACCCGGTAGGCCCGCTGAATCTCGGGGCGCTGCTGAGTTCGCCGCGGCTGTGGCTCGGCAACGAAGAGCTCGTCGAATTCGTGGCGCTCGATACCCTCCAGCGCCAGCGACCCGGCCGCACCGAGGAAGGGATCGGTTGGGCCGGACGGGTGAGTCCGTACCAGGCGACCGACGCCGACTTCGAGGCACTGGATCAATCGCGTGACCGAGAGCATCGGAACCTGATCGATCTGCACGGCGCGGCGAAGATGCTTGCGGCGTCCGACTCGCGCGCCGCGATCGGTGCCACCCGACTACTGGAGAGCGTGGTTGCCGAAAAGGAGAGCCCGCTGGCCGAGCCGGGACGGCTGCTGCTGACACGGGCGGCCGATTCCGAATCGCCGGACGTGGCCCGCCGGGCCTTCCAGGTGCTGGTGCCCGCCGCCAAGGAAGAGCAGTTCAAGACCCTCGTCGAGCGGTTTTTGGACCGGCAACCCGCAGCCCTGGACGCCGAGACGCGGTTGGAGCTATCCAAGAAGTACCTCCCCCCGGCCAAGATCGACGCCATCGTCGACCTGACCCAAGAAGCTTGCATGGATGCCACCGGGACCGCAGTCGAACGGGCGGTCTCGCTTCTTCGGTTCGTTTCGGCCTACGGGGCCTCTCACCCGGCGAGCTTTCGCAGGCTACGCGGGTTTCTGGTCAGGATGAACGTGTTCGCCCGGGATGCCGATGTGCGGCGTCAGGCCACCGAGTCTTCCACGGCACTGCGGAAAGGATTTCGAGCCTGGCTCGGGCCCAGTTCCCAGATCGCCGTCGACCCCGAGACCGGTCAGGAGTACCGCTGGGACGACGTCGTTGTCTTCGACGAGCAGGTGTCCGAGAGCTACCGCTCGCGGATTCTCTCTGCAATCAAGCACACGCCGATGATTCGCGAGGCCTCGTTCTTGTTCTCCAAGGGGGTCACGATCCGGCTCGACGACATTCCGCCGGGAGGAGTGTGGATTCGATTGCTCGGCGCTCGTCACGGCAAGGCGGTCTACCGCGTCACCATCCAGACCCGCTTCCACGGCGGCTACGACCTGGCGATCAACCTGAACCACTCGTTAACGCCCGAGCAGGTGGAGGAGGAGATCCGCTGGCTGCTTCTGGCAGCGGGCTCGGGCAGTCAGGAGCCGCTCGTCGAGGACATCGGCGGCTACTGGCCGGAGCAGGATCTGTGGAGTGAGGAGTTCATCAGCGGCGAGACCCTGGACCGAGCATTGCGACGTCTTTCCAAACGAAAGGGCGAGGAGGAGCGGTTCAAGCAGCTCTGGCCGTTCCTAGCCTGGACCGCACTCTCGGCCTACGTCGACTTCTGGCACCGGACAGGCGGCCGCTGGGAGATCGCCGATCCGGACATGACGAACGTCGTCGTTCCCACCGACGACTATCACACCGGGGTGCGCATCGTATCCGTCTCGGCGCGCCGGCCGCACCGGGGACTGCTCGGCATGATGCGCGGCTTCATGGAGGAGTTCATCCAGCCCGCGGAGCGACTGTATCCGGCCCTGGAGAAGCTGGTTGAATGGGACGTCGTCTTTTCCTCGGTTCTCGAGATTATCGGTGAGGAGCGAGGACTGGAGCTGTTTCGCGAAGCTCTGGAAAGCGACGACGCGAAGTCCGACGGTGACATTCGCGATGCCTTGAAGAAATACGTCGACACCGTGAGGGTTCGCGGGTTCTTGCCGCGCCGGCTGTTCTTCGCCGTCAAACGTTACCGGCGGTGGGCCGCCCTCAGCAGCGACGCCACACCGCAGGCATCCGCACGAACCCTGCAGGAGCTGTACGACACCTACGGACTGCAGCGGCTGGCGCAGGACTATCCCGAGACGCGGGTGCGCTTTTTCCGCGAGACCGTCTTCCGCGAGGGACCGCAAACCTTGCTCGACGGGCTCGACGAGTTGATCGGGGAGACGCGCAGCGGAGAGCTGGTCGGCGACGATCTCATCGACGCCGTGGCCGAGCTACGGGCCCGACTGGCGATCGGCGAGGAAGACGACTACTTTCTCGCACGCATCTCCCTCCCCTACCTGCGTCCCGAGGACGCCGCCGATTTCGTCAGCAGCGATCTCGGTGGCCGGCATCAGAGCGAGATCGTCGTCACCCTCGAGGATCACGATGGGCGGCCGTTCCGCGTGCGCCACGCCCTCAACCCCAAGGAAGTCGGCCGCCTGCTGCGTCTGTTCCAGGCCGCTAAACTCGACGTGCGGTTCCGACCCGAGCACCGCTATCTGGTGGCGATCAACGACCGCCAGCAGATCATCGGAGGAATCTACTACGAGATCGAAGAGGGCGGCTCGTCCGCCCATCTCGAAAAAATCGTCGTAGCCGAAACCTATCGCCGCAAGGGAGTCGCCGACGGTCTGATGAACGATTTCTTCAACAGGCTGAGAGCCGCAGGCCTAAGAACCGCAACAACGGGATTCTTCCGCCCAGGCTACTTTTACACCTACGGATTCAGGATAGAAAAGCGCTACGCCGGCCTGGTAAAGTCGCTGAAGGAAGAAGAAACAGGCTAAGCCACAACGAGAATCAAGAAATGACCATCCGGGAACGGCGGGGCGGACGGTTGCGTCTCCCTCGGTGCCCTGGCGGAGCGGCGGGGCCCCATGCGTTCCGCGCGCAGTCGCCCGCCGCCGGAGCAAAAGTCGCAAGCGAGTTTACAAACACTCATCTCACGTAGTAAAGCCCTCGCGAGTCCGGAGGAGCGAGCGGGCGGCGAGCACGGAACGGCATGGGTCGCCGCGCAGCCCGGGCACCGAGGGAGACACAACCGTGCGCCCCGCCGTTCCCGGATGATCCTTTAACTCAACTACTGCCGGAATTTCAAGCGGTCGGGTTATGCTCGGCCACCTGGAGTCTCAACCGAGTCCGCGGGCGTCGGCGAGAGCCTCTCTGTGGCAGCACGCAACCGAGAAACGCACCGGTATGGGACCCCGCAGCACGAGCGACTTCCTCCGGCGTACCCTCGGCAACGATCGCGCCGCCCGCGTCGCCGCCCTCCGGTCCCAGATCGACGACCCAATCGGCGGTCTTGATCACGTCGAGGTTGTGCTCGATGACGATGACCGTGTTGCCCTGGTCGACCAGACGGTTGAGCACGTCGAGCAACTTCCTGATGTCGTCGAAGTGCAATCCCGTCGTCGGCTCGTCGAGCAGATAGAGCGTGCGCCCCGTGGCCCGACGCGACAGCTCTTTGGACAGCTTGATACGCTGGGCCTCCCCGCCGGACAGCGTCGTCGCCGATTGCCCCAAACGGATATAACCCAGGCCGACGTCGAACAACGTCTGCAGCTTTTCCCTTATCCGGGGCACCGCCTCGAAGAACTCCAACGCCTGGTGTACCGTCATGTCCAACACCTCGGCGATGTTGCGCCCCTTGTAGAGGATTTCGAGTGTTTCCCGGTTGTAACGATGACCCCGGCAAACGTCGCAGGTCACGTAGACGTCGGGCAGGAAGTGCATCTCGATCTTGAGTACGCCATCGCCCTCGCACGACTCGCAGCGCCCACCCTTGACGTTGAACGAGAACCGGCCCGGTTTGTATCCGCGCATGCGCGCCTCGGGAACCAGGGCGAACAGCTCGCGGACCGAGGTGAAGAGCCCTACGTAGGTCGCCGGGTTGGATCGCGGCGTGCGTCCGATCGGCGACTGGTCGATGTCGATGACCTTGTCGATCAGCTCGACACCGGTGATACTGTCGTGAGCGCCGGCATCGGCCTCCGCGCCGTGGATTCTCCGCGCCAGGCCGCGATGCAGGATCTCGTTGACCAACGTGCTTTTTCCCGATCCCGAGACTCCGGTGACGCAGGTGAGACGGCCCAACGGAAAACGCACGCTGATGCGCCTCAGGTTGTGCTCCCGGGCGCCCACGACGGTGATCGTCTTTCCATTTCCCTCGCGACGCTTTCTCGGGACCGGAATCGATTGGCGGCCAGAGAGGTAGGCGCCCGTCAACGAGGCCCGGTTACGCTCGATCTGCCTTGGCTTGCCGACGGCGACGACCTTCCCACCCAGCTCTCCGGCCCCGGGCCCCAGGTCGACGACGAAGTCCGCGGTACGGATCGTCTCCTCGTCGTGCTCGACGACGATGACCGTGTTGCCGAGATCGCGCATGGCGACCAGCGTGTCCAGCAATCTGCGATTGTCCCTCTGATGCAGGCCGATCGACGGCTCATCGAGGATGTACAGGACACCGGTGAGCCGCGATCCGATTTGCGTGGCCAGCCGGATCCGCTGACCCTCGCCCCCGGATAGCGTCGTCGCCGAACGATCCAGGGTCAGGTAGCTCAGGCCGACGTTTTCAAGGAAGCCGAGCCGCTCGAGAATCTCCTTGAGGATCGGCGTGGCGATCACCAACTCGCGCTGGTTGAGCTTGAGGCCCCGATAAGAACGCAGCGCGGCCGAGACCGACATCCGAGTGTGCTCCGCGATATTCTTTCTCCCCACACGGACGGCAAGGCTCTCGGGACGCAGACGGGCGCCCTCGCAGGTCGGGCAGGCCTGTACGGCCATCAGATTCTCGAGCTCCTGACGTCGCGAGTCCGAGGTCGTATCCCGATACCGGCGCTCGAGCACGGGCAACACACCGCCCCAGGTCTTACGAAACTCGTAGGTCGATCGCGTTCCCTTCCAGCGAAAATCGAATTCGCGTTTCCCCGAGCCCTCCCAGATGATCTTCTTGAAGCGCGCAGGCCACTTCTTGTACGGAAGGCCCGGATCGACCTTGTACGCCTTGAACAGGCTGGCCTCGAGCATCTTGTACCAACCGGTGTCTCCCCAGGCCAGGGCGCCCTCGCTCAACGTCTTGTTCTCGTCGGCGATCACCCGCATCTTGGTGAAGCGTTTCTTCACACCCAGGCCGTCGCACTCCGGACAGGCTCCGTAGGGCGAATTGAACGAGAACATGCGCGGGGCCAGCTCGGGCACCGAGACGCCACAGTTGGGACAGGCCAGGTGCCGCGAGAAAAGCAAGTCTTTCGCGCCCTCGAGATCGATCATGACCAGCCCGTCCGCCAAGTTGAGCGCCGTCTCGACCGAGTCCGTCAGCCGGTTCTTGATGTCGGGCTTGACGATCAGTCGATCGACGACGATCTCGATCGTGTGTTTTTTTTGCCTGTCCAGCTCGATCTCTTCGCCGAGGTCGCGCAGCTCGCCGTCGACACGAGCGCGCACGAAACCCTGACGGCCGGCGTCGTGGAGCTCCTTCTGGTAGATGCCCTTGCGACCGCGGACGATCGGGGCCAACACCTGGATGCGACTGCCCTCCGGCGATTGCAGCACCGCGTCGACGATTTGCTGAACCGACTGCGAGGTAATCGGTTTGCCGCACTTGTGACAGTGCGGGTGGCCGACTCGCGCGAACAGCAAACGCAGGTAGTCATACAGTTCGGTGACGGTGCCGACCGTGGAGCGTGGGTTGCGGGCGGTCGTCTTCTGCTCGATGGAGATCGCCGGCGACAGCCCCTCGATCGACTCCACGTTCGGCTTTTCCATCTGCTCCAGGAACTGCCGGGCGTAGGCCGACAACGACTCGACATAGCGTCGTTGCCCCTCCGCATAGAGGGTGTCGAACGCGAGCGACGACTTGCCGGATCCCGACACGCCGGTGATCACGATCAGTTTGTTGCGCGGCAGTGTCAGATCGATTCGTTTTAGGTTGTGCTCGCCCGCGCCGCGGATGATGATCTCGCTGGCAGCCATGCGGCGGGGATTCTATCGCCATTCGGGTCTTTTGTCCGATAGGACCGCGAATCCCGCGTTCCGGCGTGTGCTATGCTCCTGCTCGTGATTCCCGGCCCCTTCTCGACGGCCGCGCGGCGGCTACCGTTGATGGCGATACTGGCTTTTTCCGCGCTGTCCGCGGGTGCGGGCGAGGCCCGGTTGCCCCGATTCGTGCCCGACGCGGAGAAGGTCGAGGAGCTGGTCCTGCAAGGCTCGACCTGGACCTACGGCGGCGAGACCTTCACGATCAACCTGCGTCGCGTCAGCGATCAGGAAAGACTCAACTACATCGAGCGCATGACCGGCCTGGCGATCGACCCGTTCGCCACGCGACCGGGATACGATCCACGCTTCATGAGTTTCCTTCTGCTGATCGAGAACAAAGGCGAGGGCTCAATCGGGTTCAACGCCCTCGACAGCTGGCTAAAGACGAATCACAGCCAACTGGAAACACCGCTCGGCCTGACCGACCTCAGCTTTGCCTACCACACCGCCGGCCGGGACTTTCCCGCGGCCTACGAACGGGTCGGGCGGGTGATGCTCGACGGATCGCGCACGATCCAGCCGGGCGGTTCGCTCTCCGGTTTGATGATCTACCACGTGGTCGAGCCGTCGACGAGGAGATTCAACGTCGACGTCGAACTGGTGCTTCCGACGGGAGATGTCGAGAAATTCAGCGCGCCCTACCGACGCGAAAAGAAAAAGAAGGACGGCGACAACGGCGGCAAGAAAGACGGGTAAACGACGATGACCACCAAAACGCAGACTCCTCGAATCCTCGACGGCAAGCATACCGCCCGCCAGATCCGCGCCGAGGTCGCCGAGGGCTGTGCGGCCCTGCGGCAGCAGCACGGAATCACGCCGGGACTGACCGTAGTGCTGGTCGGCGAAAATCCGGCCTCGAAGATCTACGTGCGGAACAAGGAAAAGGCTTCACGCAAGGTCGGTATGAACTCCCGGGTCGAATGCATGAACGCCGCGGCGTCCGAGGACGAGGTGCTCAGGACCGTCGAGCGGCTGAACGCCGATCCCGCGGTACACGGCATCCTGGTCCAGTTGCCGTTGCCCGACGGCATCGACGAGCACCGCGTGATCGAGGCCATCGACCCGGCCAAGGACGTCGACGGGTTTCACCCCGAAAACGCCGGCCGACTGCTGACCGGCTTGCCGGGTTTCGTGCCCTGTACTCCGGCCGGCATCATCGAGCTACTCAAGCGGCACGAGATTCCGATGAAGGGCCGGCACGCGGTCGTCATCGGCCGCAGCAACATCGTCGGCAAGCCGATGTCCGTTCTTCTGCTGCGTGAGCACTGTACCGTCACCGTCTGCCA
>Ga0255055_10000943_pt1 | contig 22140 bp, 19 predicted proteins | sample JV7_2_27_MG_FD_188633 | JGI IMG/M metagenome (GOLD analysis project Ga0255055, IMG submission 188633) | Seawater microbial communities from Jervis Inlet, British Columbia, Canada - JV7_2_27 | ecosystem: Environmental > Aquatic > Marine > Inlet | place: Canada: British Columbia | collected...
AAAGACTCAAAAAAAAATCAACTTTTCCTCCGGTCAAATATTCCCAAGCGCTACGAAAACTGTACGCTCGAGAATTTCGAGATCCACAAAGATAACGTCTCTCATAAAGATGCCCTGAAGATCTCCTGGCAATTCATCAAGAACTACCCGGTTCAGGATATCGGGCTTCTCTTTATCGGACCATGCGGGGTAGGGAAGACCCATTTAGCAGTATCCATCCTCAACGAATTGATCCGGAAGAAAGAAGCATTTTGTTACTTTTGTGATTTCCGCGAGCTGATCCGAAAGATCCAGAGCACATATAGTCCTGAATCAAGCATGACCGAGTTCCAGCTTCTCCAACCTGTTTTTAACAGTGATGTTCTGGTCCTAGACGAACTCGGCGCAAAAAGAACAACCGCTTGGGTGGAAGACACGGTCTTCTACATCATTAATTCCCGATACAACCAGAAGAAACTCACTCTTTTCACTTCTAATTATCTGGACAGCGAAGGGGATGAAGAAGATACCCGTGATTCCTTTTTCAAGAAAAAAGATGATAATCTTATTGATAGGATAGGCATAAGACTGCGTTCCCGTATCTATGAGATGTGCAAGATCGTGGAGATGTGGGGAGAGGATTACCGACAGGTCATCAAACAGGCTAATTACCGTTTCTGAGAGTTAATAATCTGATTTTTATTGCACCCTGTGATCATTCATCCCTATTGAATTACCCCCTGAATTCTGTTAAATTAATCGTCCATTGCTCCTCGGTAGCTCAATCGGCAGAGCGGGTGGCTGTTAACCACTAGGTTGCAGGTTCGAGTCCTGCCCGAGGAGCCAGCAGCTTTCTTCTCGGCATGGCTTTTCAACCTATAATGACATGAAGATTTACTCTTTAATTTCTTCTAATAAAAGTGGATGCAAACAAAAAGAAGCGCAAGTCTCTATTTGATTCGAACCAAAAAAGACGATATAGGAATGATGTCAATAACAAGAAAAATGTTCCTGATTTACATGTTGTTTATCGGTCTCTTTATTTCATTCACATCCAACCATGTTTTATCTTTTTCTGAAAACCGATCCTTGGATGAAAAAATCAAGCAATTTCTCGACAGCCATACATATAGATGGAGGGATATGAATGTCCCAGAAGCAGATGGGAAAGTGCTTTATGACCTGATCATAGCAAACAATTACACCCAGGCTTTGGAGATTGGGACATCAACCGGACACTCAGCTATATGGATCGCGTGGGCTTTGAGCAAAACCGGTGGACGCCTTATCACGATCGAGATCGATGAGAAGCGTTGCCGTCAAGCGCAAGCAAATTTTGAGGAGTGCGGTCTGTCCGATTTCATTGATGCCAGATTGGCCGATGCCCATGAATTGGTTCCGGAACTTGAAGGCCCGTTCGATTTCGTGTTCTGCGATGCGGATAAAAGTTGGTATAAAAATTATTTTATCGCTGTTCTGCCCAAGCTCGAGGCAGGTGGCTGCTTCACAGCGCATAATGTTGCGAACAGAGGAATGAGGGGTATCAGAGACTTTTTGGACTATATTGAAGGCCTCTCTGATATGAAAACTGTCATCGACCGCTCAAGCATGTCCGGTATCTCCATCAGTTATAAAATTGAGAGAAATAATCATCTCTTTTTTATACAATTTTTATGAAACAAAATGAGATGCCCCTACTGTGACTCTGAAGATACATCTCCTTCAGAACAGGAATTCTCACGTGATTATCCCTTCTGGATCGTTCTGGTTTCTGTCTTCGCACTGATTCTGGTTCTGGGCCTTTTTTTTCTATTTCTGCAACTTCACCCGGTGATAATCATCCTTATTCTCATTGCTGTGGTGAGCAGACTCCTCGACCAAAAAAGAACAAAAAAAAGAAAAAAAGCACATGTTGAATATATCTGTCTGAACTGCGAAAAAAAATTTAAAAAAACCTCTCAAACAAGCGATCAGAAAAATTCTCTTTAAAATATGATCAGAAGATAAAAATTGATTATCCATTTTCTTCTCGATATCATGGAGTTGCTCAAGCATTATATAAAACTCCTAGAACTATCGATGCAGTGATATCGAACAAGATAATCGATCCGAATACATCCATCCTCAGACCTTTATGTATTGTCCTGTTGATTATTTTTCTTTGGATCTGCTTGACACCAAAAGAAAGCCAGTCCAATTTCACTTCCCAAAACAGGGCCAACAACAACTTCTTACATTTAAGAGCAAGAATTCCCTCCAATTTCATTGAAAACAAGGGACAGTATCAGAATGAAGTGAAGTTTAGCATGGCAAGACCGAACGGCTCTGTTCTCTTTACACAGAGTGCCATTCTCTATCCATCTCTATGCATTGAATTTCTTGGTGCAAACAAGGAAGGAGAAATCCGGGGGACAGGCAATCCACAAGAACAAAATAATTATTTCATTGGAAATGATCCAAAGAAATGGATAAGAAACGCAAAGAGTTTCAACAAACTTGTTTATTCTGATCTTTATCCGAATATCGATCTCCACATCCACGCAGGCGAAGAGATGATAAAGCTAGAGTTCCATGTTCATAAGGGAGGGGACTCAAAAAACATTCAAATGAAATATAAAGAAGCAAATAAGCTACATATCAATAGAAGAGGGCGTCTTAAGATCATCACATCGGATAACATTTACTGGGAAGAAAAGCCCTTCACTTTCCAAGTGATCAAAGGACACAAGGTTAAAGTGAAGGCTGGATACACAGTCGAAAATGGAAACACAGTGGGATTTCGTGTTGGGGAATACAACAATGATCGAACTCTCATCATCGATCCCAGCCTTGAATATTCTTCTCTCATAGGTGGAAAGGATGAAGAGATGGCATGGATCATTGCAACGGATTTACAGGGAAATGCATATGTGGCCGGAGAAACATACAAAGGTGACTATCCTTCAACAACTGGCGCTTACGACACAAATTTCTCTGGTGAGGGAGATATTTTTGTTTCAAAATTTGATCCCACCGGCAGCCATCTCATCTATTCCACTTTTATCGGAGGAAGCAATGATCATCCAAATGGAGTCGAAGGAGCTGACGGCATTGCGGTAGATGATTCAGGCCATGTATACATTACAGGTTGGACATCAGCTATAGATTTCCCCACGACAACGGGTGCATTTGACAGGACATTTAACGGAGGAGGAGATGAATACTATATCGATGCCTTTGTCACTAAACTCGATCCCAGCGGGTCTGATCTTGTTTTTTCAACCTATCTTGGTGGCAGCAAAGACGAATGGGGAAATGGATTAGCCATTGATAACTTCGGCCATACATACATAGTAGGGGTAACCTATTCGTCAAATTTTCCTGTCACTCCAGGCGCAATCGACACTTCACACAATGGAGGCATCGGGGATGCTTTTGTGACCAAATTAGATCCCGCAGGCTCAGAACTTGTTTATTCAACCATGATAGGGGGAAGCCAATGGGAAGAAGGAGGGAGCATCACTCTCGATGTGTCAGGAAATGCATATATATCTGGATACACAGAATCTGACGATTTCCCAACAACATCAGGTGCTTTCGACACGAGCTATAACGGAGGAGATGGAGACGGGTATGTGAGCAAGCTGAACCCATCCGGATCAACACTGCTTTATTCGACATTTCTTGGGGGAAGCGGCCAAGACAGCTGCGACGATGATGGAGGGGATGGGATAAGAGTCGATAAATTCGGAAACACTTATGTGGTTGGTGAAACCGAATCCGATGATTTCCCTGTCACTCCCGGCGCATTCGACACAACTTCAAACGGACGCAGCGATGCTTTTATCACAGCGCTAAATGCTTCGGGTTCTGACCTGTTGTTTTCGACATATCTTGGCGGCAGCAAAGACGAAAAAGGAAATGGTATCATCATCGATCCGGCTGGAGGTGTCTATCTGATCGGTGACACAAAATCGGATGATTTTCCAGTCACTCAAGTCTCGATCGATTCCAGCCATAATGGCCGCCAAGATGTTTTTGCAGCTAAATTGATCTCATCCGGTTCCAATCTCGTGTATTCAACATTTCTGGGCGGGAGCAAAGATGATGAATGTGATGGAATTGCTGTTGATAAAAACAGCAATATATTTTTAACTGGATGGACAAGATCCAATGATTTTCCAACAACACAAAACGCATATGATAGAAGTCATAATGGTATGGAGGATGTTTTTGTATCGAAAATCTCCATGGCCACTCCGATTGTGTCTGGAACTGTGAGTTCATCCCAACCTATTGGAATAGATGGTGTTTCTCTACAATTTTCAAATGCAGGAGGAACAGCTGTCACAGATGCCAGCGGGTATTACTCACATTCAGTGAATCCGGGATGGTCGGGTTCAGTAACCCCATCCAAGCTTCTTTATATGTTTATTCCAAAAAAACGAATCTACTCTGATGTCAGGTCAGATATTCAGAACCAGGACTTTAAAGGAGAATTAGTGATTTTCAGTGACCAGACTCCTTTAAATTTCAATGGGATCAAGATCGAAAATCGATCTCTTGCTCAGATCGAGTATATCAATGTATTGAATTGGCAGGCTAATCCAAACCATATTGATGTGGTAGGATATAGGATCTATTCTATAGATGGAAACAGGCAGTTTTTACTTGCAGAAATTAATGCACCTATTCACTACTATTGGCACAGAAATATCCGGAAAGAAAAAAAATATGAATATGCTCTTGTTGCAGTCAACAGGGAGGGGAAAGAAAGCCTTCCCGCCTATACAGAGGTCTGGTGATAATAAAAAAATAGATTAGAGGAAACTGGGATCTTTATCGTTTCATTGACAGAAAAATATGTCCAGGCAAGCTGCAAAAATCTGAATAAGATTAACAAGAAGCCCAAATAAACAATGTTATTTTTCTTAAAGGATTTGACCTCACTAGCCAAGATGGTAAATTCTTTTTCTTCCTTCAATTATCTCAAATTGATAGAAAATAAAAATGAAGGTCAATCCACGAGTAAAATCGTTTCCACTTTAGTTTTCAATATATGTCATATAAAATACAAGACAAATTAAGGAATTCAGAAAAAAAGATGGGAGAATACGCTTGGACTGAACAAGGTCTTCCAAGACTGCCATCCAGCTTACTCGTGATCACATTTCTTGTTCTAGGCATTTTCTTTTTATCCTCATGTAAAAAACCACATGAAGAATCTCGCTTTGAAAAACAAGTGCGGGTCAAGACCGGATTGGCTGTTTTCCTGGAGAAACACACCTATCTCATAAAAAACAAAAAGGTTGGATTGATCACTAATCCCAGCGGGATCAATTCTTCTTTAAAAACCAGCGTAGAGCTTTTTATAGAACACCCCGACATCGATCTTATTGCCCTTTACGGATCAGAACATGGAGTCAGAGGAAATGCTCAGCCAGGAGAATATGTCTCATTCTATATAGATAAAAAGTTCGACCTTCCTGTTTTCAGCCTATATGGACAAAGCAGGAAGCCGAAGCCAGGAATGCTCAAAAACATAGACGCGTACATGCGCTCGTATGATGTGCTCAAAGAAGGAAAGACTCCGGATCTCAACATCATAAAAAATTGCGAAGTGCTGATCTTTGATATCCAAGATGTCGGAACACGAATTTACACATATACTGCCACCATGGCCTACTGCATGGAAGCCTGTGCAAAATATGGTATCGATTTTATTGTTCTGGATAGGCCGAATCCGATTAACGGAAAGGACTTGGAAGGACCTGTTCTGGATTATCCTGAGTTTAGTTCATTCGTCGGTCTTTATCCTATTCCTGTCCGCCACGGGATGACAGCAGGTGAACTAGCCCTGCTTTACAACGATAGATACCTTGAGAAAAAAGCTGTGTTGACAGTCATCCCTATGGAAAATTGGAAGAGAGAAATGTGGTTCGATGAAACCTCTCTGCCATGGATCATGCCCTCTCCCAACATGCCGACACTGAGCACGGCCATCGTATATCCCGGACAGGTCTTTCTGGAGGGGACGAATGTCTCTGAAGGGAGGGGAACAACTCGTCCTTTTGAGCTTTTCGGTGCGCCTTGGATAGACGGATATGAGATGTCCAGAAAACTGAATGCTCTTTCTCTGCCGGGTGTGACTTTTCGGGAAGCTTGGTTCACCCCGACCTTTTCAAAATTCACGGGCCAGCTCTGCGGAGGGAGCCAAATCCATGTGATCGACCGTCATTCCTTCCGACCATTTGCAGTCTCTCTCCACATTTTAAAAACAATCCTTGATTGCTATCCCGGACATCTTATCTTCTACGACAAATATTTTGACACTATTATGGGAACATCTAAAATTCGAGAAAACCTAATGGTTGGAAAATCAGTCCAACAAATTCTGAGCAGCATTGAGGATGAGCAACATTCTTTTTTTGAAATAAGAAAAAAGTATCTTTTATACGATCAATAAATTTCAAATGAACCCAGCAAATAACAGAAAATTATTCTTTCATTTTACATGTCTCTGATTCGCACCTCTATCTCAGGTGTGTCTTTAAGCAGCTCGACGAGGAGAGAAGTGTCTGTCTGTCCGTAGTGGTAAGGATACAGGATCTTAGGCATAAATGAGCAGGCGGCATCTGCTGTCATTTCGGGCGACATCGTGTAGGGCAGATTCATAGGGAGGAATGCTATGTCTATGTCATTCAAATTTTTCATTTCAGGGACATTTTCGGTATCTCCAGCCATATAAACACGTGTGTCTCCAAAACTGATCACATATCCGTTTCCCTCTCCCTTCGGATGATAGGGGACACCGGAACTCCGCATGTGCTTTATGTTGTAAGCAGGAACGGCCTCGATAGCGAATCCCTTTTCAACGATCTTATCTCCGTTTTTCATAATGATACCCTGGTGGCCTTCAACATTTTCTGCACATTTCCCGCTCCAGATCAATGATGTGGATTCCTTTGACAGAAGCTCCAGGACATTGCTGTCCAAATGGTCGCCGTGATGATGCGTAATCAGGATGAGATCGGCCTGGGGTAATTCAGTATAATCCGCCACACGACTCACCGGATCTATATGGATGACTTTCTCCTGAATGGTGAACATGACAGAGCCATGCCCGACAAAGGTTATTTTCAGATCACCTGAAGACGTATCAAGCGTATCTTCCTCAAATAAGGATGATCCTGCTGAAACCACTCCAAATCCAATGAATATAAGACACATGATCACTGATATAAAACGCATTTTACCCTCCATATGACATAGTGTGATTATTTAAAATAATAAATTCAGCTCCTGCTGGAGATAACATTTTAACCCAGCATTCATTTTGTCTTCAATGGGTTATTATTTTTATCTTGCAGCAGACTGTTTTTTAAGATGATCCCCTCAATAAATAAACCTATGGATATATTTTTTCATTGATTTTTTACTTTTTCATTGATAGTGTTTCCCTCTACAGATGAAAAAATATCATCTCTATATGATAATAAAATCAATCGATTCCATCTATGAACGGATGGATTTATTCAACAAAAAGGGATCGCATAGGAGGCATATAAAGATGAAAAAAAGATATTTGGCTTTGATCGTCCTTTTCGCTCTCTGGCTTACACCAAGTCTGATTCAGGCCGAGGACTCCCTAAATGGATTCATGTTTGCTGATTATTATAACGTTATCAACCATCATGTCGAAGATTATGAAGGACAGCATGGATTCTGGTTCCGGCGGATCTACTTCACCTACAACAGCGATCTGACCGACAAGATAAAAATGCGTCTAAGATTTGAGATGGCATCCAGCGATTTCACAAAAGACTCAGATAATCTTTATGCGTTCGTCAAAGATGCCTATTTGAGTTTCAAAGTGGGATCAAGCAATCTCCTGGCTGGGATCATCTCCACACCTACATGGGGGAACAACGTAGAAAACATGTGGGGTTACAGGGCTCTTGAAAAAACACCCATGGATCTGTTCAAACTCGGATCTTCACGGGATTTTGGCATTGGATTTAAAGGAAATTTCGATAAAGATAAAAAATTCAGCTACAATTTTCTGATCGGAAATGGAGCCTCGAATAAATCCGAGACCAATCAGGGCAAAAAACTCTATGGAGCCATCGCTTTCAAGCCTGTAAAAGGTCTCGTCTTCGAACTCTATGGAGATTATGAAGTTAAATCGGAAATTGAAAAATACACTGTATATCAAGGATTCGCAGGATATATGGGTGAATGGGGGCGGATCGGTTTTCTCTATGCCAACAGACACCTCGAAAACGCCATGATGGATTATGATGCTGGTGTTTTTTCAGGCTTTGCTGTGATCAAGGCAGGAGAGAAGATAGATATCATCGGCCGATATGACACCACTTTCGGTGACTGGTGGGAAGCCAAGTTCAAAGGTTCTAAGGTTTCCTGGGTTCCAATGGCCGATAATGTCAAACCCAGCTTCATTATTCTGGCAGTGAGTTACAAATTAGCAAAGGATATCTGGCTCATCCCCAACATCAAGCTGGCCACATACCAGACTCCGAATGAAGGGGAAAAGCCAAATAATGACCTGTATGCTAACCTCACTCTCTGGTTTAAATTCAAATAGAAAACAAGTTTCTTACATTTTCGACAAACCATTAATGATTCTTTCTTATTTTCTATTGGATAATATTTTTCCGATATGAGGAATATGCTATAATACCGCGTTTTAAACCAGCTGAAAGAAAGAGGAGAACATCATGCCTGATATCGATGTCAAAGGAAAAAAGTTCGAAGTCAACGAAGAGGGCTTTCTCGTACACCCGGAAGAGTGGAACGAAGATATCGCCCGGGCCCTGGCCAAGGTCGAGGAAGGGATCGATGAACTTACAGACGACCACTGGGCAGTTATCCATTATATACATGACTATTATTTAGAAAAAAAACTGGCGCCTATGGTCCGAAAGGTCTGCCAGACCACCGGTTTCCAACTCCGGTATATATTTGAGCTCTTTCCATCAGGACCCGCAAAAGGTGCCTGCAAGGTGGCTGGTCTTCCCAAACCAGACGGATGCGTCTGATCGGTTTTCGTCATGTATGATTTCCTTCGCTACGGGATCATTGTTTCCTTTCTGATATCCTTTGCCTCCCTGTCATATCTTCTTATTCTGACCCTTCTCTGCGATAAAAAAACTCTATTTGCCAAAAGCCAAGGAAAAGCAGCAAAGGGTATTTTATATGCCCTGACTCTTGGATTGGCTCCCTGGGAAAAGGAAAGTGCCGTCAAGCATCTTCCAACATATCTCTCCGGAATCCTCTATCATGCGGGGATTTTCTTCGGAATAGCATACACCATGATTGTCGTCATCGGGATCTCCATCTCGAGGGAGATCATGCTTGTCATGCAGATCCTACTGGCTGGCGGAATCTTCAGCGGTTCCGGCCTATTTCTGAAAAGGCTTGTCATTCCCTATATGAGAGAGATCAGCTTCCCCGATGACTTTATATCGAACATCCTGGTCGACAGCTTTATGTTTTTTGCTCTGCTTGATACATTTTTTTTAAAAATTCGCCCGTTCTTTTTAATCATCGCGATCCTTCTTTTTCTTTATATACCGCTCGGAAAGATCCGGCACTGCTTTTTCTTTTTTTTCAGCCGGGTCCTTTTCGGCCGTTATTTCGGAAAAAGAGGAGTTCTTCCTCACGGCCAGAAACAAACAATGGATGAACAATGACCTCTCCCGCCGACTCAAAAAACATTGTTGAAAAAAAGGCAGAAAACCTCAGTCAAGCCGATATGAACAAAATACTCGCCGTTTTCAAAGAAAAACTCGACATGGAATCCATTGCTTATCTTCATTCCTGCGTTCATTGCGGGCTCTGCGCTGATTCCTGCCATTACTATCTATCTGACAAAAGCACAGCCTCCATCCCAGCAAAAAAACTTGACCTTATCGCCAGGGTCTTTAAAAAGCATTTTTCTCGGGGAATAGAAAAATGGCTTCCTCTTAGCGGCGCTGAAAAATTCACCAGAAAAATGGCCCATGAATGGGTGGATTCCCTCTTTGGTCGCTGCTCTCTTTGCGGCCGCTGCTCATTGAACTGCACCATGGGAATCAATATTTTTTCTCTTATACGTGCAGCAAGAGGCGCTATGGCGGAAGCCGGGCTTGTTCCCCTTGGTCTCCAATCTACCATCAATACAGCTTTAGAAAAAGGCAATAACATGGGGATCAGCAAAGAAGATTGGTTGGAGACAATTCTCTGGCTGGAGGATGAACTTAGGCAGGATATCAATGATCCCAAAGCAACTCTCCCTGTGGACAAAGAAGGCGCTGAATGTCTGTACGCCATAAATCCAAGAGAGGCCATGTTCTTTCCTCTCTCCATTACTGCCGCTGGAAAGATCTTCCATGCCGCTAAAGAAAACTGGACGTTCTCCAGTGAGAATTTTGATGTCACCAACTACGGCCTCTATTCAGGAGATGATGAGGCCGCGGGGAAGATATCCGAAAGGCTTATTCGATCCATGGATCAGTTGGGATGCGGCACATTGATCCTGACAGAATGCGGACATGGCTATAATTCCAATCGATGGGAAGCTCCAGAATGGTTGCAGAAGGATATCGATTTCAAAGTCAACAGCATCATCCAATCGATCGCAGATTATATCCGTAAAGGACGCATCCGTCTTGATCCTTCCAAAAATCCCAAAAAAACAACCCTCCACGATCCTTGTAATCTGGTCCGTCTTGGGGGTGTCATCGAAGATCAAAGATTTGTTCTAAAACAATCGGTCCAGAACTTTGTCGAGATGAAGCCAAACAGAGAAAACAATTATTGCTGCGGAGGTGGAGGGGGGCAGCTGGCTATGACACAATATGCTGATCGAAGGATCAAAGCTGGAAGAATAAAAGCCGATCAGATCAAGAAATCCGGAGCCGAAGTTGTCGTCACTCCTTGTCATAACTGTATCGATCAGCTGATTGAGCTAAACAAACACTACAAACTGGGAATCGAGATCAAAACATTGAGTGAGGTAGTAGCTGATGCATTGATTTTAAATTAAATCACAAATTGAACAAAAATTTATTGAACTTCAAAACCTGCGACCTTTATAATGATAATCGGTAATAATCAGGAGATGAATTGTGCGGATATATAATAATGTTTTAGATCTCATCGGAAGAACACCATTGGTCCGTTTGAATCGAATAAAACAAGATATTAAAACCAATATTTTAGCAAAATTGGAATATTATAATCCAAGCGGGAGTGTTAAAGACCGAATTGCTCTCTCCATGATTGAGGATGCAGAAAAACAAGATAAACTTAAACCTGGTGATACAATTGTCGAACCAACAAGCGGCAATACCGGAACAAGTCTTGCCCTCGTCTGTGCCTTAAAAGGATATCATATGATAGCAGTTATGCCGCAACAAATGAGCCAAGAACGAAAGGATATGATGACTGCATTTGGGGCTGAGCTGGTTCTTGTTCCAATACAGGGAGATGCAAATCCTGGTATGTTCACAAAAGAGGATATTGAAGCGACCATGGCCAAAGCTGAAGAGCTCGCTTCAAAACCGAATCACTATATGCTCAACCAGTTCGCAAATCCGGCCAATACTCTTGCCCATCAAAAAACAACTGCTCATGAGATATGGAAGGAAACCAATGGCCAAATTGATGCCTTTGTTGCAGGAGTTGGGACATCCGGAACAACCATGGGAGTCAGTTTGGGATTAAAAGAAAAAAATCCAAAAATAAAGATATATGTTGTCGAGCCCAAAAATTCCGCGGTCATAATGGGAGAATGCGCAGGATATCATAGAATTCAAGGAATCGGTGAAGGATTTATTCCAGATTTGCTCGAACACCATCGTTATGATGGCATAATAAAAGTCTCAGACGAAGAAGCAAAAGCCACCACATGCAGACTTGCACGTCTCGAAGGCATATTTTCAGGTTATTCCGCTGGGGCAAATGTTTTTGCCAGCCTAAAGGTCGCTTCTATGCTCGGTGAGAAGAAGACAGTTATAACTGTCATACCTGACTCTGGAATGAAATATCTCAGCACAGAACTTTTTCATCGAAGTCCGGAAATTTGCACTATTCATTGCTGCAATCTCCGAGTTCCAAAAGCAAGAGAGGAATGTTTGAAAGGGAACACGCGCTGTTGTGTATTGGAACCCTGTTAAGTTTTAATTTTATTTCTTGAAATAGCGATCTCTTTGACAGCTTCAATTGTTTTTTTTATCTGTGCTTCGGTATTAAAAGGTCCAATTCCAAATCGAACAGCACCATGAATTTTATCCGTCCCCAATTTTTCATGGACGAGAGGCGCACAATGAAGCCCGGTCCGACTAGCGATGTTATAATCCACATCGAGAATCGTCCCTGTATTTAGAGCTTCCATTCCAATTATATTAAATAAGAATACAGAGATATGATCGTTGAGATCATCTTGGATGTACAAAGTGACTCCATCTATGCCCCTCAATCCGTCACGAAGTAAACACAAAAGATCCATTTCTTTTTCATGGATTTTTTCCATACCATGATTTAAAATCCATTTTAATCCTGCATGCAGTCCCGCTATGCCGACAATATTTGGTGTTCCATACTCCAATCTGTAAGGATATTCTTCTAAATGAGTCCGCACTGCAGAACGGACACCTGTTCCTCCAGCACGAGTATGTCTGATCTCAATACCATCTCTGACATAAAGCCCGCCTATTCCAGTCGGACCCATAAGGGATTTATGACCAGTGAAAGCAACGATATCCACGTTCATCTCTTCGATATCAATAGAGATCTTTCCTGCCGATTGAGATGCATCTATGGCAAAAGTAATGCCATTTTGCCGGCATAAATGTCCAATCTCATTAATTGGTTGAATGGTCCCTACAACATTGGAAGCATGATTAACAATGACTAGTTTAGTGTTCTTCTTAAATTTTTTAACAAAATCATCCGGATCAACATAACCCTGGTCATCAAACGGAATGTGATCCACCTCAAGTCCATTGAATTTGTATAGATGATACAAAGGCCGGAGAACCGAATTGTGTTCTAATGTTGTCGTAACAGCATGATCTCCTTTATCCAAAATTCCATTTATAATAAGGTTCAGAGCGTCAGTGGAATTGTAAGAAAAACACAATCTATCTGGATCCTTTCCATTGAACAGACCTGTCAACATTTTTCTTGTTTCCTCTACAATTTCACCGGTTTCCATGCAAAGGTCATACCCGGACCGTCCAGGATTCACGCCGAATTTTCTAAAAAAAAGATCCATGAATCGATACACTTCCTCAGGCTTGGGAAACGAGGTTGCTCCATTATCCAAATAGATGAGGTCTGTCATTTAATGCCTCCTGTTCTTCAACAAAAATGCTCGTTTCATCGGTAAAAGGATGATACACATTATCTTAAAAAGGCCTCTAAAAGCAAACACACTTAAACAAAAAATTGACAGATGTTTACAACTTGGACTAAAATCAACCATTCGAAAACAAAAAATAAAAATAAGAACATTGAGATCATAGTTCCTAATGACTTTGAACACGAATAAAGCCATCGAATTTCTCCTAGCCAGAGGAAATCTTCCCATTCTTTATTGGCTAAAAAACGATATTCTTGAGGTCCCTGTGGACAGAGAACATAAAAATCTACAAAAATATGCCAACCGAATACGGATCCTGGAAAGCCAGAGAAGAAACGGAGGTTGGTGTAAAAAAAGACCGGGACGTCATCCCTACTGGGAAAAAACCTATTATATTGTGGAGACATTACAAAACTGCATCCGCCTCCATAATTTCGGCTGCAAAGGGGATGACCTTGGGGTTAAGAAGGCGGTTGAATTCTTATTCTCCACTCAATCAAAAGAAGGGGATTTCCGGGGAGCCTACCTGAATGAATATGCACCCACGTATCATGCCTTGACCCTTGAGATCCTTTGTCGTTTCGGGCTTGAAGATGATCCACGAGTCAAAAAGGGATTCAGATGGTTGATCAACAACAAACAGGACGATGGTGGCTGGGTGATCCCATATAGAACCATCGATAAGAAAGAACTTAAAAAACGCTATAATTATGAATCTCAGATGAAGCTTGATCCCGTAAAAGCAGAAAAAAAACATACTTCGTCCCATCTCGTCACTGGGATGGTACTCCGGGCAATGAGCAGTTCCACGACATGGAGAAAACACAAAGAGGCGCGTCTTGCTGGAGATTTTTTAAGTGAACGTTTTTTTAAACAAGACAAATACGAGGACAGACAGGAAGCGTTCTACTGGGAGGAAATGACCTTTCCATTTTGGGCGACTGATATTTTGAGCAGTTTGGATTCCCTGTCTAAAATAGGATTTCCTCCGGAAAACGATAATATCAAAAAAGCCTTGAACTGGCTCATGAAGAAACAAAATCAAAATGGATACTGGCAGGCGACCCAGCAGAAAACAACTCTGGAAGACCATCTGTGGATCACGTTATCGGTACTGCGCGTCATCAAACAATTCGGATTTCTTCAATCATAAGATTTTTCCCTTTTTCAGTGTTTGTATTCATGAGATATTTCTTCGATTTCATTCAATATTCTTTGAAGCATGGCTTTTTCTTTAAAATAATCTCTGTTGAGAAACTCCGTTTTTTCCGCATTTTTATGTGATAAAGTCAGGTTTTTCAGCGAACTTGATCCGGAAAAACAATTTTTAACATTCGAGATGAATCTATGTAGCCCATCAAGTTTCAGATCGCCTGCAGTCGCTAAATGCTGAGCTTCATGATGAAAATGTTTAAAAACGTTTCCCCATTCACCGTTTCCTCCTTCGGTCAGCAGATCCGAGATCTTTAGCAGGACGTGAGAGAGGTGCTGCAGGCGCCATTTTTCAATTTTTTGCATTGGTTGTAAATGATTACAGATTCTCTGAGAAAAAGTAAAGTGTTTTAGAAAACAGGATTTTTTGGTTATAATTTATTTTCTGTATATCAACAAGGGCCATAGGAAATCCCTTATGATGGACATCTTACTGAATACATGTCATCTTTGAAGTATGAATCCATCGAAACGTTATGAAAGGTTTCAAAAGGTACTTTCTACGACAAGATAAGGAGACAAGATGCTCAAAAAGATCAAACATCCTTTCTGTTTGCTGCTTATTCATGCCTTCCTGTTCGCTTCTTCCGCATTTGGATTAGAAATAAAAGGGACTATTGTCTCCCTTGAAAACAATCCCATTTCCGAGGCGGTGATCCTTCACAGAGACAGTCAAGCTACCACAGTTACAGATGTGACAGGAAATTTTGTACTGGAAGTCCCTGAATCATCCATCATAACCCTGATTATCACTCACCCGGAATACATTCAAGAGATCTTTAATCTCTCCTTAGAACGGGCAAAAAAAAATCTGCGTATATCTCTTGTGCCATATATCCGACAGAGGGAGGAGATTGTGGTCACCGCTCTTCGTTATCCGGAGGCATCTATCAGTGTTCCTGCTGCCGAGACCGTCGTCGGCAAAGAAATCCTTGAGGAAAAAATGCCAGTCAACATCGCCCAGAGCATTGAGAAACTGCCTGGGATTTCCAATATCGGTGCGGGTGGATTTTCGCTGGTTCCGAATATCAGGGGACTTTCACGAAGAAGGATCCTTCTCCTGGTCGATTATGCGCGTATCACCAGTGAACGAAGAACGGGTCCAAGTGCATCTTTCATCAATCCTAGGGACATCGAAAAAATCGAGGTCTTGAGAAGCTCTTCTTCGGTTCTCTATGGATCAGATGCGATCGGAGGAGTCATCCATATCCTTACAAGATCACCCTTGATGAATGGCCAATTGGATGGAGAAATCCACCTTCGGTATGGTACCACAAACCGGGAAAAAAGCATTGGTTTCCAACTGGAAGGAGGGAAACCGAGATCGGGCTTTTTCTTATCTTTCCAAGCACAGGATGCAGATAATTATCGTGCTCCGGATGGACCGATCCTCCAATCCCAGTACACACAAGGCAGTTTGCTGGGCAAGTATATCCACAAAACAGAAAAAAGAGAGGTCATACTCAGTTTTTTAGGATCTCGAGGATATGATATTGGTAAAGCCAACCTAAACAGCGAAACAAATTCAACTTCTTATCCCATCGAGAATCAAAATTTCCTCCAACTTCAATGGAAAGAGAAAAATATCGGGACTGAAGGTGAATTGACTTTTCACGCCTATATGAATCCTCAGGCTCTGGAGACCAAGAAAGAAAAGATCGATGATAACAAATCGAGTGAGACCTTAAGTAGAAACCAGAGTTTGGATTTTGGATTCCACATGTCGTTTGGAAAAAAATTAGGCCATTTCCGTTTCAGTCTGGGAACAGATTTCTATGGGCGATTTCGGGCAGAATCCCGTAACACAATGACATCCTTCAATCCGGACGGTGGAATCACGGCTTTTTTAGAGGAATGGCCCTATAAAAACGGGAAAAGAAACGATTTTGGCACATTCATCTCCCTGGATTACATGGGAATAAAAAATGTTGATATTTTGTCCGGAGTCCGCCTTGATCTCCTTTCTTTACAGGCTCTTCCAGGAGGTTTGACAGAAGCACAGAAAAGCCGCCATGAAGCGTTGACAGGATTCATAGGAAGCTCCTGGAAGATTTGGGACAAATTTGTCCTGTTTTTCAATCTATCCCGTGCCTACCGTGTCCCAAGTCTCAATGAACTCTTTTACTCAGGGATCACGGGCAGAGGATCTATCATAGCTCAGCCAGGGCTCAAACCAGAGACCAGCTTGAATCTGGATGGGGGAGTGAAGCTTTACCTTGCTCGTCTATATGCAGGCCTTTATCTTTTTCACTACCAGATAAATAATCTGATCGAGCGGTATCTCGTGTCTCCCAGGCTGTTCACATACGGAAATATCGATCAAGGTCAGATCTCTGGATACGAGATCGAGGTCGAGTGGTTTCTTCGCCCGGGTTGGAAAATATTCGGGAATTATTTTTCCTTTCACGGCCAAAGTAAAATCACAGAAGATCCCTTGAACGATATTCCTCCCTCCCGCATCTTCATGGGAACAAAACTTTGGTTAGGGCAGTTTATCTTTGAATTGAACACCACAATTCAGAGCCAAAAAGAAGATCCGGGTCCGGCCGAGATATCCATTCCCTCCTATGAGATCATCACTTTAGAGGCAGGATATTTTTTGGATTCCTCCTTCCGGATTCATTTTATTGTCTCCAATCTCTTTGACAGGTCTTATCTGGCAAGATCTGATCCTGATGCTGTGTTCGAACCGGGCAGGAGCTTCCTTCTTGGGTTTAGCTACTCCTTCTAAAAATCTCAGCCTCTCCATTGTCATTTTGTAAATAAAGAAAAAGAGCCTGTTCGATTTAATAAATTACCTTACTTCACTCGAAAGCATTGCGGAAATGATGGATCTTCCAGTTTTTCTCATCGCGGGGAACCAAAGATATAACATCAAAACGACAGGAAAGACCTGGGAATTCATTTTGCCGGAGAAAGCCGGCCGCGATCTTTTTTATCTGTTTCTGCTTTTTTATTGAAACCTGTTCTTCTGGACGTCCGAATTCGGTGTTTCTTCTGGTTTTCACTTCAATAAACACTAGGCTGCCTCTCTGGAATGCGATAATATCGATCTCACCTCCCGCATAACGGAATCCTCTCTGAATGATCCTGTATCTTTTCTTTTTAAGAAATGCGGCTGCTTTATCTTCCCCCCGTTTTCCCAGATTCATCGGAGAAGAAGATTTGAAAGCCATGGATTTCTTTGTTTATGTGATATCGGATCAGTACAGGAAAATTTGGATCTGCAGCAGAGAAGCTCTATCTTATATGACGAATTGTCTCACCGAATGTCTCATTTCAATTTTTTCCATCTGACGCCATCTTCGGTGTCTTCGAGAAGTATGCCCTGAGAAAGCAGTCCTTGTCGGATATGATCCGCCAGCTCATATTGGTTCGATTTTCTGGCATCTTCTCTTTTTTGGATCATTTCCATTATTTCTTTGGGGAGAGGTTCGTCTTCGACCTCTTTTAAAACACCTAAGACAGAATCAACCTCATGGATGGCATCCAGAAGGTTATCGCGGTCTATTTGCGATATTTTTTGATCTGAAATGAGGATATTAGCTTTTTTGATCATCTCAAACACAGCTGTCAGAGCAACAGATATATTGAGGTCGTTACTCAAACCCGAGTCAAACTTATTTTTCATTTCACGAATTATGTCCGGCACATCGGAACTGCTTTCTTCCATGAATTTACGATTATTTAATTCGTAGAGGAAATCTCTGATCCTCTGAACCGAAGCGGCGGCTTGATCGAGCGCATCAAACGTGAAATTCAAAACTTTCCGATAATGAGTGGACAGAAGAAGAAAACGAATCGCCAAGGCGTCTGCTCCCTTTTTTAGAAGCTCGGTTAATGTGTAGCAGTTTCCTATGGATTTTGACATCTTCTCTCCGTCAACAATGAGATGATGACAATGCAGCCAGTACCCGACAAATTCTTGTCCGGAAAAAGCTTCGGATTGGGCGATCTCGTTCTCATGATGAGGGAATATGTTATCAACGCCTCCGCAATGGATATCGAAACTTAGTCCGAGATATTTTGCACTCATGGCCGAACATTCGATATGCCATCCGGGTCTGCCTTCACCAAACGGCGTAGTCCAATATGGTTCTCCTTCTTTTCTTTTCTTCCACAGGACAAAATCGACTGCATTTTCTTTTTCATATTCATCGGATTCGACTCTTTGTCCGGATTTCAACTGGTCAAGATCTATATTCGATAATCTTCCATATTTGGGAAATTTCGATATATCAAAATAAACAGATCCGTTTTTTTCATAAGCGAATCCTTTTTCCATCAATCCCTTTATTATATGGACCATTTCGTCTATGTGTTCTGTAGCCCTTGGATAATGATCAGCTCTCAATATATGGAGTGTATCGATGTCCTGAAAAAAACTGTCAATAAAGGGTTTTGTATAATCTTGAATTACCACTCCTTTATCATTGGCCCCTGCAATCGTTTTATCATCGATATCCGTAATATTCATAACATGATCCACTTTGTATCCCTTGAACAGTAGAAATCTCTTTAGAAGATCCTCGAACATATACGCACGAAAATTCCCAATATGGGCGTTGTCATAAACAGTCGGTCCGCATGTATACAACTTCACTTCACCTGGGTTAATGGGGACAAACTCTTCTATATTGGCTCTAAGGGTATTATGAAATTTGATCATGATTTTATTATTATCATTTTTATTCACGAGTCAATGGGGACGTGCACCAAAGGGACACCCTGCGGTTTCACAAATGATTAAATAATTTCTTTTGAGCATAGACTACTGTTAGGAAATCAAATTGAATGATTTGAGTATTGAGCAGGGTGTCCCTTTGGTGCACGTCCCCTTCTTGCGAACACCCTGCGGTTTCACAAATGATCAAATTATTTATTTCAAGTATAGACTGTTAGGAAATCAAATTGAATGATTTGAGTATTGAGCAGGGTGTCCCTTTGGTGCACGTCCCCTTCTTGCAAATGAGAACATGTTGTGCCATAATTCTTCCCTTTAAATTAACGTGTATGAGAGTATGACAGTCGGAATAAATCATGAAGACATTGATCGGAATACGCCGGGAAGACAAAAATATTTGGGAAAAACGTGTCCCTCTTATTCCCTCTCATGTTCATGAAATAATAAGAAATCATCCCATCGATATACAGCTCCAGCCTTCATCCCAGCGAATTTTTAAGGATGAAGATTATATTGCTTCAGGTGCAAATATTAAGGAAGATCTATCAGGTTGCAAGGTCATTTTTGCCGTGAAAGAAATTCCTGTCCAAATTTTCCAGAAGGATAAAGTGTATATCTTTTTTTCCCACACGATCAAAGGACAATCCTATAATATTCCCATGCTTAAGAAAATGATCGAGCTGGGCTGTACTCTTATAGATTATGAAAAAATCACGAACGAACAGGGACAGCGCCTTGTCTTTTTCGGAACTCAAGCTGGACAGGCGGGGATGATCGATTCTCTCTGGGTATTTGGAAAACGATCAGAACACGAAGGCATCACGAATCCTTTTTCCAAGCTGCAGCAAGCATTCCAATACGCCAGTTTGACCGAGGTCAAGGAACAAATTAAGGCTATTGGGTGGAATATCCACGAAAACGGGCTTGACGAGAAGCTCGTCCCATTGATATGCGGATTCACAGGATATGGAAAGGTGTCCGAAGGCGCTCAGGAGATATATGATCTGCTCCCGGTAGAGGACATAGCGCCGGAAAACCTGGCAGAATTCTGTCAGGAAAAATCCTTTGCATCGAACAAGGTCTATAAAGTTGTTTTTAAAGAAGAGCATCTGGTTGAGCCCGTATCCGCCGGGGATCCGTTCGATCTTCAGGAATACTATGACGATCCACAGAAATTCCGCTCCATATTCGAAAGCTATGTTCCGTTTCTCGATATCATCCTTAACTGCATATATTGGACACACCAATATCCCCGCTTGGTGACAAAATCTTTTTTGGCCAATCTGTGGCAGAAGCCAGTTCCCCCTAAACTTAAAGTGATTGGAGACATTTCCTGCGATATTGAAGGCTCTATCGAATGCACAGAAAAAGCCACAGAACCGGACAATCCCGTTTATGTCTACGATCCGATAAAAAGATCCATTACCGACGGCTGGAAAGGAAGGGGAGTCATCATCATGGCAGTTGATACGCTTCCGGCCGAGATCCCTCTGGAAGCATCCCTCTTCTTCAGCATGTCGTTAAAACCATTTATCCCTATGATTGCAAAAGCCGATTTCTCTGGAAATCTCAAGGATTGCCGATTGCCCCCAGAGATCAAAAGAGCGGTCATTTTATTTCGGGGTGAGCTCACTCCGGAATTTGAGTATATGAATAAATATTTATCATAATCAGAGGAGGATTTAATATGAAAAAAATCTTGATTCTCGGTGCAGGATTGGTCGCAAAACCTCTTGTCCGCTATCTTCTTGACCAACCCGATTTCGAAGTCGAAGTTGCCAGCCGGACAGTGAGCAAAGCTGTGAAACTTATAGACAATCATCCCAGAGGAACCGCCAGCACTCTCAACCTCAAGGACCAAAACCTCCTTGAGGAAAAGATTGCAGGAGCCGATCTCACGATCAGTATGGTTCCTTATGCATTTCATCCCGTCGTTGCTGAATTCTGCATCAAACACAAAAAGCATATGGTCACCACATCCTATGTCAGCGATACAATGAATGCCCTTAATGATCAAGCAAAAGATGCAGGCATCCTGATCTTGAATGAACTTGGATTGGATCCAGGGATCGATCACATGGAAGCCATGAGGATCATTCATGATGTCGAGAACAAGGGTGGAAAAATCGATGGCTTCACTTCTTATTGCGGAGGACTGCCCGCTCCAGAAGCAAACACCAATCCGTTTGGGTACAAGTTTTCATGGAGCCCGATCGGCGTCCTTCTTGCAGGAAAAAATTCTGCCCAGTATTTAAAGAATGATGAAAACATCTCTATCCCATCAGAAAATCTGTTCGATGATTTCATCACTGTCTCTTGCGAGGAATTGGGTGAGTTTGAAGGATATCCAAACAGAAACTCTATCCCTTACATTGAGCTTTACAGCATCAAATCCACACATACCATGTTAAGAGGTACTCTACGGAATAAAGGTTGGTGTGTCACCATGAAAAAGATCAGCGAGCTGGGACTTCTCGACCAAACCGAGAAAGACTGGACTGGACTGACTTTCAGAGAATTTATGCATAAGATCATGAAGACCTCTGCCGACACAGACATTAAACAGGCTCTCAGCGAATGTCTCAATATCCCACAGGATTCCGATGTGATCGACCGGTTGGAATGGCTGGGACTGCTCTCGGATGAACCTCTCCCGCTTGAGAAGGGAGCGGCCATCGATATCCTTGGGAATATCATGCAGGAAAAACTTGCTTATAAACCTGGAGAAAGAGATATGATCATCCTGCAGCACAAATTTGATGTATCTTATCCGGATGGTAAAAAAGAAAAGGTCACATCCACGCTCGCAGATTTCGGAATCCCGAACGGAGATTCTTCCATGGCAAGAACCGTCGGACTTCCCGCAGCCATAGGCACACGTCTCATCCTTGAGGGAAAGATCGATCTGACCGGAGTTCAC
>Ga0255055_10000944_pt1 | contig 22138 bp, 18 predicted proteins | sample JV7_2_27_MG_FD_188633 | JGI IMG/M metagenome (GOLD analysis project Ga0255055, IMG submission 188633) | Seawater microbial communities from Jervis Inlet, British Columbia, Canada - JV7_2_27 | ecosystem: Environmental > Aquatic > Marine > Inlet | place: Canada: British Columbia | collected...
TCGATCTGGAAAAAATTAGAAAGGATATGAATAATCCTGAAATTGTAGGAATTATCAACCAGGATCTTGCCGATGCCAAAACTTTGAATGTCAGGAAAACGCCTGGATTTTTTGTAAATGGTAAGCCGCTTTCAAGCTTCGGCTATAAGCAATTAAAAGAATTAGTTGATTCCGAAATAAGCAAATATTATTAATTATGGTGCAGGAATTCTCACTACTAAATGTGTATGCAACCGGGCTTTCATGATTTCTCTCCCTCTGCGTGCTACCGCTTATTCCTGGATTTATAGGATCTGTATGCGCAACCCACACTTTCACTAAATTATATAAATCAGCAATGACCCCTCAATTTTCTTTTTTACATATTTCATCTGTAAATCTGCAACAAACTGTCTACCTGAAAGGTAAGACCTTGCGGAATTGGTTAATCAATAACTTTAAATTTATACAATTCACCATTTCGCTGACATCAATGCTTGAAATCTCTCTGCGGCCGCTTCCAGCCCCTAATCATAAGGGTCAACAGTAGACTCTGCGGGCTAAAATCTGACCCCTGACACCCTGCAAAAGGGTGATCCTTGCCTGCATTGACATCTTGCTGAGAATGACTATTTATATTCCCAGACCGAGGGGTTGTCAGAATAACGTCCGATATGGCACATCGTTCCGTAAAAGGCTAGATATTGTTTCAATAAAAATAATAATATAGCGGTTGTCATGTTTATTATAATTTCAGGCCGTTATACATTACATTCTCGCCTGTTAGAAAATCTGCCAAACGGAACATATTTATGACAACCGCTATAAATTCAGTTGTTTCCCCGATTCATGATCGTTAATGCCGTTTTATGACGGAACTAAAAAAATCACAGCGATGTGTGTATCCATATGGGAGGTAAGCAAGGTGGCCAATAAATATGCAGCCAGAAAGAATTTTGATGAAGGTGTCGCCGCCTACGTCAAAAAAGATTTTAAGACAAGCGCTGATCTATTTTCACGCGCTATAAAATACGATCCTACCCTGGCCCTGTTTTTCGTGTGCCGGGGTGCTGCCAGCCTGAAATTGGGAAGGGCACATGATGCGATCGGTGACTTTAATCAGGCAATCAAGCTGAAATCGAAATATGCGCGCGCCTATCACCTGCGCGGATTGGCTCATGAGAAATTGGGACAGCACGCCCGGGCTTTTCAGGATTTTGACCGCTCGCTTGAGATCGATCCGGAATATGTTGCGGCTTACCACAGTCGTGACTCTGTGGTTTCAAATCCAAAACAGCCCGCCTTAGCTTTCCATGATTTCGAAATTGTCGATCACCTCATGGCCATGCGACTGACCAGTTTTGATGACAACGTCCCCAGCGACCTGGAAATCTGAGGAATCAGAGAACAGAGGGCAGAATTCAGTAGACAGAAGACAGTTGAAAGGATCCAGGAGGATGTTTTTGCTCCAGCATCTGATATCTGTCTTCTGTTCTCTGTTAAAAGGATTTACCTCGGCTTGAATCATCAGCGGCTTGTTTTGATATAAGATATCCAGTTGCTGGTGAAGCACTTTTTTTGAGTTGGGTGCAAAATAGGTTGAAAACAGGCCGTCCAGCAGCTGATCGCGGTCCGGTTTGGTCACCAGATCGATTCGACCGCTAAAACAATAGTCCATGGACTCCAGAAGCAGATGGCGCTGATCGTGCGGGTCCTTAATTTTGTGCTTGTCTTTTGAAGCACTGCGATCCAATGTTTTGCCACCGATGATATACATCATAACATTGTAACGATTTAGAGACGCAGCGCTCAGGTTATAATTAAGCACCGAAGACAATTTTAAAAACTCGGTTAAATCATATAAAGGCATTATTGAAATTCCGTGGCTAATTTTTCAACGGACTCGACAATTTCAGCAGAAATTGTGTTAATTTCTTCTTTTTGAAGTCCCAAAATAGTTAAGGTGTGCGGGTCGATTTCAGGCGAAGACGATGTGGCCTCAGAGTTAAAACCCGCTTCTTTGGCGGCAAAATCCGCTAGATGGACAATAAACGCCAACTTGCTGTTACCCGAACGCAAGGGGTAATGATGATATCGTATGGCAATTGACTGGGCTTCAGGATAACGCCAAAATCGGGCAGCGCGTGACATCACTTCGGCATGATCAAAGCCCAATATTTGCTTTTCCGCTTCAATAAACCTCCGTTCGCCGGTTTTTTGAAACTTCTTAAATTCTTTTTCGCGTTCCAGTACGTATGGATCGAGTATAATTTTGCCTGCATCGTGAAGCAGGCCGGCAATAAATGCATCTTCAGCCAATTGGCCCTTTTTCTTCTCGGCAATAATTTTTGACCCCAGAGCAACTGCCAGGGAATGTTTCCACAAATCGCCGGGATCTAACTGGTAGCCCTTTAATTTTTTACTCAAAAGTCGCGAGGAGGCGGCAATGGTAATCAGTTCTCCCAGTGTTCTTTGCCCCAGTAAAATCGAAGCATGTTGAATAGATGACACCAGCCCGCTCAACCCATAATAGGCGGAATTGGCCAAAGCCAGAACCCGAGCGACAATCGCCTGGTCGTGCTCAATGACACCGGCTAAATCCTTGAGGCTGGAACCCTGATCATCCATAATTTCGTGTGCTTTCAAGATTATATTCGGCATCGGCGGCAATTCGACCAGACTGCGCAATATTTTGCTTTTCAATGATAAGATTTTGGTGTTTTCTGCGGTTTCAGCAAGCGTTGACGTCAAGCGCGTGGGGGTATCATCTGATAACGCGCTGAATTGGTTATCCTGTTTAGCGGCTGACGGCCGGGTTAATTGTACAAGAATGTCGGCTTTGCATGTGGAACATGTCAGCTCCAATGCCCGCTTACGGGTAACAATCAAGTCGCTTGAAATCGTACTGACTCCGCGACATTTTGGACATTCTATTCTCATTTTGGATTTCCTAAAACGCGAATTGACCAAAAGGCCCCTTATTGTTAAACATAAGTTGCTGATTTGGTCCGCTGCCGATCCAAGGCCTTTAATTGGCGTTGCTTTTTGGTAATGATCGGGCCTCTAAATGATATTATTAAGCAATTCATAAATTAAATCAAGCCGGTAACCGCTAGGCGCCCATTATAAATAGCAGTGTTTCCTGAAGCTTCCTGATAGCAAACTGCCAGCGCGTTTGGATATGCCGGCGTTCATCGCCATCGAAATCAAATGGCTGAATAACTCAATTCCTAAAAAAAATAATATCAATCCATCTTGTGTTAATGTGCGATTTGTCTTTGATTCCCTAATTCCCTCAAAGGAGCTCACCCATGGATGAAAAAACCCGTGAGATACTGGATTATTTCAAACACATAAATTCCATTCCACGCTGCTCCAAAAAAGAGGATTCAATTTCCAGCTGGCTGCAATCCTGGGCTGCCAAAAAAACGCTGCCGATCAAAAAAGACGAGGCCGGCAATCTGGTGTTTACGCTCAGCGCCAGTAAAGGATACGAACAGGCACCCGGGATCGTTTTCCAGGGCCATATGGACATGGTCTGCGAAAAAATTCCGGAGTCGGACCATGATTTCACAAAAGATGCCATTCAACTGGTCTATGATGGTGACTGGCTGCGGGCGCAGGAAACAACCCTCGGCGCTGATAACGGCATCGCAATTGCCTTAGGCCTTGCTTTAGCCGGTGACCCCGGCATTAACCATCCCCAGATTGAACTGCTGTTTACCGTCGACGAAGAAAGCGGCCTCAATGGCGTCAAAAAACTTCAAAGCGAATTTATCAAAGGCAAGACATTGTTAAACGTGGATTCGGAAACCGAGGGTGTTTTTACCGTCGGCTGTGCGGGTGGACGCGACACCCGCATCAGCTGCGACCTCAGTTTTTCAAATCTACCGGACAACTTCCAACCCTATCAACTTAAAGTTCATGGCCTCCAGGGCGGCCATTCCGGCATCGATATCGGCAAGCAGCGTGCCAATGCCAACAAAATTCTCGCGCGCGCGCTTTGGCGGCTTCAATCGCTGGCCGACATCCGGTTGCTGTCGTTCACAGGCGGCACCGTGCACAATGCCATACCGCGTGATGCAACCGCTATTTTTGGATGCGAACCGGCAGCAGTCAAACTCGTAGAGAAAGCGGTTTCCGAATTTGAGCAGGCCGTAAAAGTCGAATATGAGGCCGCTGAAAAAACGCTGGCGCTTTCAATTTCCCGGATATCCTCTGATAATCTGGATCGGCTGGCCCTTGCATCCGGGGATGCCGCTAAGGCCATCAACATGATTTTGGCGCTGCCCCACGGAGTTGCCGGGATGTCGGCTATTTTCAAAGATCTGGTTGAAACTTCCAATAATTTGGCGACGGTTGAAATTAAAAACAACCGCCTGGACATTTTGACCAGCCAGCGAAGTTCGCTGATGTCCCGACTCGATGAAATAGCCGCTTCCATCGATGCCACGGCAAGTCTGGCCGGCGCGACAGCCCAAACTGAAAACGAGTATCCACCCTGGCCACCGAATATGAACTCAGCGCTGCTGCAACGCTGCCAGGAGATCTATCAAAAACTTTTTGAGCGCGAGCCGGGCATCGAAATCATACATGCCGGTCTGGAATGCGCAATTATCGGAGCCACCTACCCGGGCATGGACATGATATCTTTTGGACCCACGATCCAGAATCCGCATTCGCCTTCTGAGCGCCTTTATATCCCCTCAATTCGCAAAGTGTGGGATTTTTTAGTGGCGCTGCTTGGTTCCTATGGTCCATAGGAAGGTGCTTTAATTCAGCTCAATGCGCCAGCGGCGAACAAACCTGGTAATTATTTCTTCTTTTTATGCGGCCGCGCGCTTTGATCAGCAGAAAATTGCGCATTGCGCATAAATTCGAGATCGTTTTTACTTCTTTGGGCCATGCGGAATTCCACTTCCTCTTTTGGCAGTCCCATCAGGATTTTGTAAGCATTATATTTAGTCTTGCAAAAATAGATATCAAACGGTTCTTTTTTGTCCTCAGCTCTATAAATCCGGATACCGGGAATGTCATCATTTTGAATATACTCGCTTTCTGAGTTTATCAACAAGGGTTCAATATCGCGTTTGTTCAACCAGGGTATACATGTGCCCTCCATGCCCAAAGCCGGATCCATGATGGAGCGAATTTTCTCGGTTACGCCACCGACGGCCAGAATAATGTCACCGGTGAGTGAGCCGGTTACACCATAACGCTGATTGACGGGCTGTTTCACAAAGTCGGATATCAAGGCAATATCCATGGCAACGGAGGCACTGTCGCCTTCTACACCTCCGTGGGCCTGAATATAATCAACATACATTTCATAGCCAACATAAGGGGCACCAATGTTATTCAACACCTTTTTTATAGAGGCCCTGACATTTTGAGCTGCTGCTTTGGCAATATCACCGATCTTGCCGGGGGCGACGACTTTATCAGCGGTACCGACGTTAATCTGGCAATGAATCGGAAGGGGTTGACCGACCATCTGACCACTGGATTTTGAATTGATAACGGCCAGACCGACAACATAACCGATAGAATCGGTCATCGAACTGATATACTTCTTTAAATATTTTTTATGCTCGCTGAATTCTTTGGAAAGCCCACCTTCCAAGCTTAAATGCTCTTTTAAGGCCTTTCTGATATGTCGGGCTTCAACTTTAGGTGCATTTTCAAAAATAGCCTCAAACTCAGCAGATTTAATAATACCGTTGATCGGCCGCAGGATGCTGCTCAATTTCCCGTCCGAGGTGCGGCATCTGAGCTCTTTAATGATTTCAAGAACTGCGCTTCTGCATATCTCACGTTCTTTTAACTTAAAATCAGCGGGAAGCGCTTTGCCGAAAATGTATTCGCTGCGCTGCTTGACACTCTCGTAGCCTTCCTGGGCGATAACTTCTCCCCAGGAATCTTTAAACTCCTCTGCCAGGTTGATAATTTCCTGCTTAACATATTGAGCCACCTGCCTGATATTTTCGGCTGTTTCGGGTACGGCGCTTTCCATTTGAACGATTTCGCCTTTGTCTTCGATGCGGCTTAGAAATGCGCCTTCGCCCTCTTCCTGAAGATGTTGCAAGGTATCATGGTTGCAGCAGGCGACGATAATATTGTCAGCCTTTAATGGGTCCTCGGAGCGGTCTGCGGCGCCGCTGCCGGTATTGCGCCCCCCCTCCAGGATATATTGCTTATTTTGCATAATCTCCAGCAATTCGGCCATATACCCCACCTTAATCAGAGTTTTGAGTTCATCGATATAAATAATAGGAGATTTTGCATGGGCACCCAGGTAGGCACGTTTGTGGCAAGGGGTTTCAAGATTTCCCGATTGGTAGGGATCATGACGAAATCCGCCTTTCATGTTTCTGGCATCCGGTTCCGATATTCTGGCCATCAAATCCTTGTCTTTGCGGGGATCATATAAAATATCCGGAACCATATCTTCCAGATGCTTGACCGCATTTTTCCGATCCGAGTTTGATTCCCTTTGAATTTTCTCCTGGGCTTTGTGATTGTTTTCTTGCATGTGCATAAATATGGCACCCATTCCCGTGAGACCGGCAACAATAAACGCGCCCGGGAAAAATATACCGGCGCTGATGCCGATAACCGCCGCCCAAAGCAATCCGAGTTTCACTTTACGGGCGGATTGGATTTGATCCGCCAGACTGAATTCATCCACGCTATCTCTGGCCGAATCAATACCCTTAAGGAATGTTTCAAACAATGGCTCTATAACTTCAGGATCCTCATAAGCAATCCGCACATGGTTTTTATCTTTACCCGGATAACCGATGATGGCTTCTTTGGACCGCAAATAGTCGCCGAGAGATTTTTCTAAAACTTCCTTGAACATGTTGGCCAGCATGGATTTGCCGGTTCCCGGTCTCCCCACCATAAGGATGTGGCCCCTGTTTTGAGCGATTTTCCGAATCGCCCGTTTGGCCTTATCCTGGAATATGACCCTGTCAATGGGATCTTCGGGCAGGGCTATCTGGGAAGTATCTTCAAAAAAATTAAGCCGCTCTGCCAGTGTATGGGGATAATCCAGTAGCTCTTTTATCCAGTCGTAATCATTGTTGTTGTAATCACTCGTCATGGCTGAAGCCTTCTATTGAATCCAGGAGATAAAACTTTCCAGCTTCTGATTCACTCACGTTTTGGCTGATTCCATCATAGACCTGGGGCAAATTCTTTCTGAGCACGTCAAGTGCTCTTAAATCATGCAGGACCGAAATCAATGTTATCATCTTATCTTCAGTACCGCCGGACTGCGGCATATAATTGAATGAAATCCCGATCTGCATATAATTCAAAGAGGGTCTGATAAAATTTCGTTGATCTGATTCGATGCTATTGGTCTTTAAAATATCGTGGTAAATTTTAGGAAACGGGGATTTGGCATAGTCAACTTCAAGCTGTCTGTTAAAGAACAATTTAAAAGGCCTTGCCTGATTTTTAATGCAGAGATCAAAGGCATTTTTGAGATTCATATCGGCTTGCAGCGACTGTTCCAGCAGGAACATATATTTGAAGAGCCTGGGATCATCCAGTGCGTATTCCACTTTTTTATTTGAATCCAGAACGCAACAGCTCTGTTTTCCATTTTCTTGATAGGTGATCAATCGGTGGGTGCGCCCGGAATCGTAAGTGTTAAAATCAAAACCTCGCATCTCAAACAGCCCTTCAGCGATATAGGCTTTTCGAAGAAGAACACCGACATTTTTGGAAATATAATTATGAATGTATTTTAATTTGTCCTCAATGCTGCCCTGCAGTTTTAGATATGAGAGGTTTCCGCCAATGTCCTCGCATATCCCGATGATATGGGCAATTTTATAGGGGTCCAGCTGGGGTAATCTTTTGGAAACGGCATCATATGATCGTAAGGACTCATAAATCGTGTTCAGGTGGGATTGAAGATCCTTATCATTCAAGGATGGTATCTTGATCCGGCAGCGTGAAATTAAGACCTCCGGAGGGATGGCATGACCCTTCCACATCCTGCGGAGTCTACGGGGGAATATGCGCTTAACGGTTTCAATAATTTTAGTTGTTATGCGCTGCGGATAGTGAATTTCGCAGCCTAGGAGCCGTTTCTCAACTTCAATCGGGTTGGGGTTCAATAAATAATAGGCGATATCAGATATTTGATATTCTTTAACCGCACCTTTTTTTTTAGCGCCTCCAATTGTGCTCACATCAAATTGAGAATCCATACCTTTAGATATGACCCAAATATCTGTATTTAAATTGGAAATTTTTCGCTTATACTTGATAGCTGTCACCCGACGGTCCCTCTTCTTGGTGTGCAAGTGCGCGTTCAAGACGCATTATCAGCCTGAACGATTCATGACTGCAAAGCTGTCCTGGCATTGACCTGTGATGGGATTTTAGAATTTTTAGTACCTTAGAAATTATTTTTTTGTATTTTGCGGCAAAACATTTACGCCACCAAGACACAAAGACGCCAAGATGAATATTAATCCGCCTGAGGCGGACTTTGTGTCTTGGTGCCTTTGTGGCAATTTGTTCCGGTTTATCCGGATTAGGTATTAAAGGTAATATCGGCTAATTTTTCGAAGACTTGAAATTTGAATATTAATTTCATCCAGTTAGGCATCATTTCACCTGCATAACAAATTGCGCGCATAATCGTAGGCATTGCTGACTGTTAACTGTCAAATCCGTGACTCCGGAGAAAAATTCTGGGTGGTGAGGTTTTTAGCTGAAGTTAGAAAATTCTCTAATGATTTGATATTAAAGAGATATATGTTGATTCAAGCTGCAGATCAGAATTGGTACAAATTTTGCTTTAATACAGGATGAAACTATTTTGATGAAATAAATTTGGAGGTTCTGCCATGTGGAAAAATATCGTAATCAGTACAGTTTTGGGTCTTTTTCTGGTAAGTTGCGCCGGCATGCCGGCCGGGCAAGCCCCGCCGCCCCAGGAAATTATCGTAAAAGTTGAAGCGATAAATCCCACCAAAGTCAAAATTGCCAAACAGAATGATGATGAGCGGATTAACAGATCAATGGAAGTCCCCAATCAGGAGGGGCATCTTTCGCAGCTGTCATTTATTTCCAAAAATAGAGCCTTTGTTAAGATCTTTTCCGGCCTGTCGGTTTCTGATGTCACTCGCCTGTGGAATGATCTTGTTGTCCTGGAAAACAACACCAAAATCCGGGATGTAAGTTTGTTTATTAATTCGCCCGGTGGGGATGCCTTTTCAGGACTTGCGCTGGCCGATCAGATCGAGCGCGCCAGGCGAAAAGGCTTCCGCATTACGGCGCACGCCTCCGGAATTATCGCCAGTGCAGCTGTGCCTGTTTTTGCGGTCTGTAACGAGCGCTTTGCAGCACCCGGCACCATTTTCATGGTTCATGAAGCCGCTCTATGGAAGTGGCCGGGACGCGAGACCGCATCGGATATCCGCTCTCAAAACGAATTGATGGGTCTTTTGCGCGAACGCTATATTGGAAAGCTAACCGCCAATTCTAATTTAGATAAAACCAAGTGGGAAGAACTCGAAAAAAAAACGACCTGGTTTAGCGCCGAAAAGGCCATGGATTGGGGATTGGTGGATAAGATCGAATAGGCTGTTATGTCAAAACGGCCCGGAAGGCCGGGCAATGGCCCGGATACCAGGACCGCATTCAATCAAATCGTGAATCTTCTTGCGCGCCTCCTGTGAAATCTCTTCTATTTATGAAACCGCATCTTGAATAACACAATCCGGGTTGCGCCGGTGTCCGAACGCAGGCTTTTCTTTTCGACTCTTATATCGAAATCGGTTTTCAAATGATTATAAAAATCCGGGCCGGTTTTTCTCATCTCAGAGGCCAGAATGATTTCACCCCCCGGATGTAAATACAATTTGAAAAGTCGAATCAAAGGGATAAAATCCTCCATCTTATGGGTGATTTCAGAAGCCACAATCGTGTCAAATTTACCCTTTATCTGCGGGTGATGCCAGTCGAGTTTGAAGATCGGAAGACTCGGACAATTATTGAGATGCGCATTGGCCCGGGCGAAATTTAAAGCCTCCCGATTATATTCGGTCATCGTAATCTGGTGTCCGAAGTTCGCCGCAACGATGCTGACCAATCCGACACCGCCACCGATTTCTAAAAACCGTTTGCGCGAATCTTGCGGCAAGTCGGCAAGATAAGCGGAAAGGAGCCAGGACGCTTTCCAGATTTTAGCCCATAGCGGAAAATCATGCAGCACATCAATTGAATTGATAAAGCGGTCCAAATACTTGGGCAGGAGAATGTTAAACTTCTGGCCGTTAACAACCACTTCAGTGATTTCGGTTTCGTATTCTTGATGGAAGGTTTCGATTGAGAACATTTAGAGCGTCCCTCGAATTCAGCAACCCGAATTGATCGCAAAACGCTCAATTCGGCGTTAATCGTTATTAGAATTTGATGATTGATGATATACAAGAACCGATATTATTCTATTTTAAACGATCAACCCATAACAGATAACGAATAACTCCCAATTGGTTAAAGACCCAATTGGGATTTTGGTCTTGTAACTGGTATATACGGACATTATATTACCTGCTGTAATTTAATGATAAAAAGATTCTCATCTATTTTAATGCAAAATTCAGCCTATGATATACTTATTTACCTTTTGAACCAAGCAATATTAACAGTTTAGGAGCACTGACGGTGGAAACGTATTATGTGGATGGTAAATTTGTTTCGTCCTCCAAGGCCGTGATTCCGGTTGATGATCTTGCCATCATGCGAGGTTTCGGTGTCTTTGATCTGCTGCGCACACGAAACGGAAAGCCGTTGTTTCTCAAAGAACACATCCTGCGGCTGAATGCGTCCGCCCGCCGGATCGGTCTGGATTTGCCCTGGTCACAGCAAGAGTTGATTGAGGTGGTGATGAAGACACTACACCGCAACACGCACCAGGAATCCAATATTCGAATAGTCGTGACCGGGGGCTCCAGCCCGGACTTCATCACGCCGCAAGGCAAACCCCGCCTGCTTGTTCTGGTCACCCAGGCTCCCGAGTTGCCCGCGGGGTGGTATACTAAAGGGGTTAAAATCATAACATTTTCATTCGAACGCAGTATACCCGGTGCTAAAAGCATTGATTATGTGCAGGCCACCATCGCCCTCAAAAAAGCACGCGATCAAAACGCCATTGAAGCGGTATATGTGGACCGCAACGGCCATGTGCTGGAGGGCACCACCAGCAATCTTTTTGCTTTTATAGACGACAGCCTGGTAACACCCGGCCAAGGGATACTAAATGGCATTACCCGCAATGCCGTCCTGGATCTGGCTGCAAAAACGACTGCGGTCCACATTCGCAACATAAGGCGCGATGAATTGCTAAAGGCCGAAGAAGTGTTTATTACCGGCACAAATAAGGTGATCGTTCCGATTATTCAGGTAGACGATGCCGCCATCGGCCAGGGCCTGCCGGGTGGTCGCACGCTCAAGTTGATGGATGCGCTAAATTCACAGATCGACGACTATTACCAGACCCATTACGATTAGGAAATCGGAGGAATTCAAGCCGGCCTGAAATTTGGTTGGCCCGCCTGCGGCGGACTGCGGGAGCTTGAATTTAGATGCAGCCAAAATTAATATTTGCTTGAGCGCTAACCTTTGGTATAAAAACGTATTGTAGAAACCTGTTTTTTAGGAACATGCTCTGAGTTCGGACCAACAAAAGGAGGCTTTATATGTCGGGCAGTGAAGTTTACGATTTAATTATTATCGGTGGCGGTCCGGGAGGACTAGCGGCCGGCATTTATGCCATGCGCGCAGCTTTAAAGACAGCACTTATCGAACTGGGCGCTCCCGGAGGCCAAATGAACAACTCCGATTCGGTCGAGAACTGGCCCGGTGATGAGCATATCGGAGGCGCCGAACTGGCCATTCGTTTCTCGCAGCACGCCCAATCCTACGGATTGAACATCATTTCCCAGGAAGTTGCGGAGCTTAACCCCGGGCTCGATGTTCACACCGTAAAGCTTGCCAACGGAGACAGCTTGATGGCACACGCGATCATATTGGCCACCGGCGGCAGCCCGCGCCAACTTCAAATTCCAGGCGAAAAGGAGTACTACGGTAAAGGTGTCTCTTACTGTGCGGTTTGTGACGGCTTTTTCTTCAGGGATAAAACCGTCGTGGTCGTAGGTGGGGGCGACACGGCCGTTGAAGAATCCCTTTATCTCGCCAAACTGGCCAAGCAAGTCTATATTGTCCATCGACGGGATGCCTTGCGGGCCAGTGCGCTTTTACAACAACGCGCTATGGCCGAATGCAAAATCGAAATTCTGTGGGATTCGGTGGTCTCCGAAATCAAGGCCAACGATAACGGTGTTCAAGCAGTGGACCTAGAAAATACGCAAACCGGTGAGAAAAGCATCCAGAAAGCGGACGGGGTGTTTATATTCATTGGATTTGACCCCAACAACAAACTGGTTCCGGTGGGAACTAAAATGAATGCCGACGGCTATGTGGTTACCGATGAAAAGTGTGAAACCAATTCACCCGGTATTTTTGTTATCGGAGACCTCAGGGAAAAATATTTTCGCCAAATCGTCATATCGGCATCAGATGGCGCCACGGCAGCCCTGGCGGCTGCCCACTATGTTGAAACTCGAAAATCAGCAGAAGTGTGCGAATTCCCGGAGGCCCTCCAAACGGAAACCTCGTAGTGTCATTACTCACAAATATATTACAATATTTTCGTGAATGCGAAAAGGCGTTGCTCAAATGCTGTCGGTATCGAGGACGAGTACGACGCAGGAGAAAGGTAGCATAGCACTCGTCCTCGTGCTCGTTCTCGTCCTCGATAATGGTAACTTTAAAAATGGCTTCTCGTGTTGAGTCCCGCAAGGAATTTAACAAATAACTACTGAAATGTCCGGTATCACTCGCTTTTTTGGTAAATTTCTGATTCTGGCCGCCATGCTGGTGGGCCTGCCGCTGGGCGGCGTTTATTGGGCCGGATATCCTGTGTCACGCTATTTGGAATTTCCGCCCAAAACCCATTATGTACAGCATGCGCCCTTTTCCTGGATTGCATTTGTGTTCTACGCCGTCTTAATTTCAGCTTTCCTTATACCTGTCTTAATAAGCGCCTATCAATCACACAAAGAAGTCAAACCTCAAATCGGAGGCTCACGGTCATTTCCCTGGTGGGGATGGCTGGGACTTGTGTTGGGGGCCATGGCCTGGCTTCTGGCCTGGACCCGCTTCGAATGGTTTGCCGATTTTCAGCCTCACACGTTTACCCCCCTGTGGTTATCGTTTATTGTGGTCATCAATGGCCTTGCTTATCGCCATAACGGGCATTGCATGATGCTGGATCGACCGCTGTATTTTCTAATGCTTTTCCCGATCAGTTCTGCCTTCTGGTGGTTTTTTGAGTATTTGAACCGTTTTGTTCAAAACTGGTTCTATATCGGACCGCAATTTAACTCATGCGAATATTTTTGGTATGCCACTTTGCCATTTTCCACTGTGCTGCCGGCGGTTTTGAGCATGCGCGACTGGCTTTTATCAACGTACCGGCTCCGCAGAAAATTTACAAATTTCAGATCGATTGGGATCCCACACCCAAAAGCCCTTGCTGCTCTCGCTCTGGCAGCGTCCGCAGCGGGACTGGCCGGCCTCGGAGTCTGGCCGAACATCTTCTTTCCCCTGCTGTGGGCAGCACCGGTATTGATTATCATATCTTTACAAACCTTGATGGGCGAGGATCATATCTTTTGCGAACTGAGGGCCGGTAATTGGACCGGGGTGGTGGCGGCTGCCTTGGCCGCAATCACCTGCGGAGTGTTCTGGGAGATGTGGAATTATTTCAGCCTGGCCAAATGGGAATACAGCATACCTTTTGTCCACCGTTATCAGATTTTTGAAATGCCGCTTCTGGGGTATGCAGGATATCTTCCCTTTGGCCTGGAATGCGCGGTTTTAGGTAGCATGTTAGAAAAGGTTGCATCTTCAAAATAACGATATGAAAATCAACCCATATCTTAAAACCCAAACGCCCCCCTGATCTTTCCTTGCGGCTCAAAACCATGCCGGTCTCTGAGCACAACAAATTCGATAATTGCCCTTGACTTACCACTATATATTGTATATTGGCACGCTGTGGTATAATATGTGAGACACCTACCGGCAGATCTCTGCCGCCAGTTTTATAATAAATATTTACAAATCGATAAAAATTTGAGAATTAAGAACTTTTTCAAAAGGCATCGGAAACGTTGTTTCCTTTTAAATAGTAATTATTATCTATACCTGTCCACATTACCATCGACGGCAGGTGACAGGTTGATAAGGAATCGGTTTTAGCTTATTTATTCTAACCTTTTGCAGCATTGTTAGGCGGGCGTATTAGAATGCGTAAAAATATCGGATTTGTTTCTACACGCTTTGAAGGTACAGATGGCGTATCCCTTGAATCCAGTAAATGGGCCGACATTTTCCAGCAAAGTGGACATCGCTGTTTCTGGTTCGCCGGAGCCTTGGATCGCAAACCTGATTATAGCCTTCACGTTCCGGAAGCGCACTTTCAGACCGAACAAAATCAATGGATCAATAAGCGGGTTTTCGGGGCAAAAGGCCGCAAACAGCCCGTCACGCAAACCATCCATGAGGTGCGCTCGCATCTAAAATTTAAACTGCACGAGTTTATCAAACACTTCGACATTGATCTGTTAATCGCAGAAAATGCGCTGACGATCCCACTGCAGGTACCCCTGGGTCTGGCGCTAACCGAGACCATTGCGGAAACTCAGCTGCCCACCATCGCACATCATCACGATTTTTACTGGGAAAGGGTTCGTTTTTCGATCAATGCGGTCAGCGACTATATTCGAATGGCATTTCCGCCGAATTTGAGCAACATCCGACATGTGGTAATTAATTCAGCCGCCCAGGAACAATTGGCCCATCGTACCGGAATTGCCTCAACGATTATTCCGAATGTCCTGGATTTTGAAAACCCTCCGAAAGTCAGCCGAAAACGAACCGAGGTCTTCCGCCAATCCATCGGCTTGGAGCCGGATGATCGCATGATTTTGCAACCCACGCGCATTGTTCAACGCAAAGGCATCGAGTTTGCCATCGAGCTGGTTAAGGAACTGAAGAATCATCACAATAAGCTGGTCATATCTCACGAAGCCGGGGATGAAGGATTTGAATATGCAGAATGGCTGAAGGAATATGCCTGTGAGCATGGCGTGGATTTGCGCCTGGTTTCGATCCATATTGCGGACCCCTGGAGCGAAAACGGCAATGGTGGTGGGAAATATTCGATGTGGGAGGTTTATCCTTATGCCGATTTCATTACCTATCCGAGCCTTTACGAGGGATTCGGAAATGCCTTTTTGGAGGCCATTTATTTTAAAAAGCCGATGCTGGTCAACCGCTACGCCAACTTTGTGCGAGATATCGAGCCGCTCGGATTTGATCTGGCGGTGATGGATGGTTTTCTTTCCAAAAAAACAGTACAAAATGTTATTGCCGTTTTAGAGTCTTCAAAACGAAGAAAAAAGATGGTCACCGCAAATTATACCATTGCGGCACAGCATTACTCCTATTCCGTGCTTCGCAATCAGCTTTCGGCGATTATGAAAGGCTTTTTTGGGGACGACATCGAACAGCTTACGGCCAAGGCTCGCCCGCCAAAATCAAAGGGTTATCTGTATATTAATTCAAACCAGGTCATGTATAAGCACATCAACAGCAGAAATTGTGCAGCGCGCGCAAAATAACAGGCTCCAATCTTTGACCGCTCTTAGCCTCATATTTTTTTGCATCTGATACCTGCGTTTCTAAATTATACCGTTTTCTATTATAATATTCGGATAACGGAATTTCGGCATAAGGGTTTGTAGAAAGAAACGTTTGCTCTCCACAACGTTTCTTTGACAACCCCTACTGGCCGGCTGGTTGAATCAACCGATTCCATTCTTATCTTAAGCGTTGAGAATTACCCGCTATATTTATCGCAGGATTTATTGGTACCTGAATTTTGCACGAGTTGGAGGCTTTCATATGCAAGATTCAGGCATTGAAAGCCACCGAACCAAAGAGGAGCGCGATGCCGTTTACTACCGTACGCGGATTAAAGGGAAAAGTTTACGTCCCTGACCCGCCTAGGGAAGGGACCCGCAAGCATTCCTGCAAAGACTGTTATTCATGTCAGCTCTGCAGTGAAGATCGCTGCAGCGTATGCCTTAACCAAAAGTCCTGCCACTGTGATAAATCTGCTAAAGATTAAAGCGGTATGCGTGGTTGTAATACAAGCTATCGTAAAATCGTTTATCAATAAATTTTTCTATAAATAAGGAGTGTCATCATGAATCGCATAAGCTGTTATTTTGAGAGAATCTCTGATTTCGCAGTGGGCCTGTTTCTACTTTTTGTTGGTTTAGCCCTCACTATCGTTAGTTTTACCATAATTCCAATTATTGGATTATTTATCGCCATTCCGGTACTGGTTTTAGCCGTTGCCTTTTTAGGTGCCAAAAGGAGCAAGGAGTGTGCCTTAATCGCACAACGAACCAAAAACGCTTTATCGACTTGACCGCCAGCGGCAGATCGTATATCGTATATTTACGATAAACCGGTACCTGGAATTATTAAAATGAATGAAAAATTTGCGCAGAATACCGGATGCTGCGATAAACCAGAGGATCAACCTATGGGGGTACACATTGCTCCCAAGCCGCCATTGGGGAGTTCTCAGCCGGAGGAAGTGTGTTGCGGGTCACCGCCAGGGCCGCAAAGCAGCCGTTATGAAAAACCGGGATTCGCTGTGCTCGACTTCGTAGAAGAGTTTGTCCAGACGCCGACCGGCGCGGTACCGCGTGTAAAAACGGCCCTGCGATGGTCGGATTATACGGGCAGTGTCAAAGTGCGTCTGGGTATAAACCGCGATCAATATAAAATTGCACCGGGGCTGTATTGTGTCGGAACTCCGGATTCAAAAGCGCCGGTTCTGGTCACCGCAAACTATAAACTTACATTTGACATTCTACGCCGGGAACTCAGATCAATGAGCGCCTGGATCCTGGTGATAGACACCCGCGGTATTAATGTGTGGTGTGCCGCCGGTAAAGAGTTGTTTTCAACTGCAGAAGTGGTCCGCCGCGTCAAGCTCGCCGAAGTTGAAAAAGTGGTAAGCCACAATCAGCTCGTTTTACCGCAACTGGCAGCTACAGGAGTTGCGGCGCAACACGTAAAAAAAGAAAGCGGCTTCAAAGTGATTTATGGTCCGGTCAGAGCCAAAGACCTCCCAAAATTTTTAAGCAACGGTTTGAAGTCTGAACCGTCCATGCGTCAGGTCACCTTTAGCACAATGGAACGTGTGATCCTTATTCCGGTCGAACTGGCGCATTTACCGAAACCGTCATTGTGGATTCTTCTAACCGCTTTTGCGATTTCTGGTATCGGAACTCATGTTTTTTCCTTTTCAGCGGCATGGGTTCGGGGTGTTATGCTGGCTGTCGCCTATGTCGTGGGAATCCTGGCCGGAGCGGTCGCCACCCCGCTTCTTTTGCCCTGGATCCCGGGACGATCCTTTGCGGTAAAAGGGGCTATCATCGGTGTTTTGAGTGCCGCCGGAATGGTGGCGCTGTTCCGAAGCGATTTGCAGCTTCTGGGAGCCTTGGCGCTGATGCTGTGCACGACGGCGATCAGTTCTTATCTGGCGATGAATTTTACCGGCTCCACTCCCTTTACGTCGCCATCGGGGGTGGAAAAAGAAATGCGCAAAGCCATACCGCTGCAAGCGGTGGCCCTGTTACTGGCTCTGATCGCCTGGGTCGGATCTGCATTCGCAGGTTAGTTATCACCGTTGAGAACGAGAACGATACATATGGAATCGTAAATCCTACTCGTCCTCGATAACCAAAAATTGGATTGGCACCTTTATTTAAAAAAGACGGAGCGCGAGCGACACCATCACTTTAGTCATTTTAGGCACTTTTTGTGATAGGATTTACAAATGGAAAATTTTAGATATCTTGCCGGTGTGACGACCTTGAGACTCAACGAAAATGAATGCGTGGGTTGCGGTATGTGCGAAATCGTATGCCCTCATGCTGTCTTTTTCCTTGAAAATAAAAAAGCCCGGATTCAGGATCTGGACGGCTGCATGGAATGCGGCGCCTGTGCCAAAAATTGCCCTACCGAAGCCATTGGTGTGTCTCCCGGGGTTGGGTGTGCAGCCTATATTATTCAGACCTGGATCAAAGGCAAGAACGCCGCGGCTTGCGGTGGTGTGGAATGCTGCTGATCTATTAAAATGAATATCCAATATCGAATCCGCCGGAGGCGGAAATGTCGAACGAGTGTATCGCTTCGCTCTACCTATTAAGTTATTTAAAAGGCACCAATTTCAGAACTAGTTGCCCAATACCTAATACCCCATATCTAATTTCCTGAAAGTCGATCCCATAATGCCCTGGCTTGAGCCTGTCGGCGGTCCTCGCCGGTTTTTAAGACTTCACCGGTCTGGGGGGAATTCCCCCACAAACGCGCAATGCGTTCCTCCAGCGGTGGATGGGTCGAAAACAAACTCATTAACCTCCTTCCCGAAAGTGGATTTACAATGAACATGGGTGCCGTCGATGGGTTGGCATTCAGCGGAATTCTTTTGGAGTATTGGCCCATAACAATTGGCTCCTTTGAAATGCCTGGTGTTATCTGAGGGGACGCAACGCCCGCAGCCCAACAAAGTCTCACCCGGGGCAAGTGAATAAAGAACAACACACTCGCTAAAATATAAACCCCCGGGTCAAAAACACAACCGATCTTTTACAAAACCGGGTCCGGATTTTGACTAGTCCGAACAAATAAACACTATATCTAGTAGGTCTTAAAAATGACACTCTCAATATTTAATTTTCTTCTTTACAATCTAATTATTAGCGCTATAGTTAGCCTTATTCTTAGAAGTTAATCACCAATAACTAAATGAAATTCAAAAAAATAATTTTTCTTTTGCAAAAATAAATGTTGTATGCACTTTTTTTATATGTTAACGCGTCAGAAAGATTTTAGGCCAAGAGGTGCGTGATGTAAAACCGATATAAAACACGATATGATCAATGACCTGCACTCGGTTGAATGAGCGCTGATCGAAAATGCGGAAGAAGCGGAGCCTGACGGTACTTCAATCGCGAATTAGTTTAGCAAATAGGATGGAAAATGGAAATCGCAAAAAAAAACTTGAAACTCATCGAACCAGGCACTGAAGACGACGATTCTCAAAAGACCCGATCAGTAAATCAAACAGATACCGACACGCAAACCAGCCAAGCCGAAAAAAATGACATTTACGAGGTTTCCCGTAGAGGCACGAAAGAGAAACACCGCGAAGAAGTAAAATCTGTCAGCAAAAATCAGCTTGCCAATAAGCTTAACTTCATCAACTTTCAAGACAGCACCATCCTGATCAATCTTAAACACCGTAATTACCATACCCCCCTTACGCTATTAGCCAGCCCTCAACCGTGCCTGGGCGATGAGCTGGAATGTTCCTGGGTAAAATCGGAAACGGATCTGCAGGCCCTGGATTTTTACGAATTTCAAAATATTTTAATCCCGGACGGTCAAAACCTCATCAGCCTGGAACCCGATCTCATCCGCATGGATAAAAAAGTCATCCGTGTGCTTTTACCGGATCATGGCTTTGAAGTCAGTTCGCGGACGGTGAGGCGGCATGCCTGTAAGGGTATAACGGCTCAATTAATACAAAGCAGCACTTTATTTTCCGGAACACTGGTGGATTTTAATGCCTGTTCACTTAAAATTGAGCTAAAGGCCGCACCACCTCAAACTTTTGAATGGATTAATTCAGAATCTTCAGTCAACATAATCTTATCCGACCATAAAGAGACGTACTATTCCGGTGAATGCAAAATCATTCGACAAAACGCCGGCCGAAAAACCCGCTGCTATATATTAAAGCCCCTCGTTTATGAAATCCAGCGGTTTAAACATAAAGAGTTTCGCAGTAACAGGTATCATTTAACGCCTTCGCCTAATGTTCTCTTCAGACATCCATTTACCAATAAAATGTTTGATCTTAAGGTCGTCGATTTGTCGGGATCGGGGTTTGCGGTAGAAGAAAATCAAAATAATGCTGTGCTCTTGCCGGGTATGATTCTGGCTGAATTGGAGTTGAGCTTTGCCAACAGTTTTAACATCAAATGCCGCGCTCAAGTCGTTTATCGGAAAAGCATTGAAACTGAAAAAGAGGGGAAATGGGTAAAATGCGGCGTGGCCCTGCTCGACATCAATATTCAAGATCATACAAAACTGATCGCGATCCTGCAACAGACCAAGGACGGAAATTCGTACTTTTGTAACCGTGTGAGCCTTGATGAGCTCTGGAATTTTTTCTTTGAAACCGGGTTCATCTATCCCGACAAGTATGAGCATATTCAAAAAAACAAACATCAAATCAAGGCAACTTACGAAAAACTCTACAATAATGACTCCAACATTACCAGGCATTTTATCTACCAGGACAACGGCCGAATTATGGGGCATATGGCCATGCTTCGCTATTATAACAAAACCTGGTTAATCCATCATCACGCGGCTCGCAAATCAGCTCTCAACAAAGCAGGTTTGATCGTTCTGGATCAAATTGGCCGGATGGGCAATAACTCCCACCGGCTCGATTCACTCCACATGGACTATTTAATCTGTTATTATCGCCCTGAAAATAAATTCCCAAGTCGTGTCTTCGGGGGAGCTGCCAATTCGATTCATGATCTCAAAGGATGCTCGATTGACACCTTCTCTTATTATCATCATCTGTGCAATTTGACCCGGGTGGCGAGTCTGCCTGAGTCCTGGCAGCTTACACATGTTTCAGAGATCGACCTTTTAGAGTTGGAAAATTTTACCAGCATGTATCGGGGGGGCTGATGCTGGATGCTACAGATCTAAGACTTAACCGTCTTAACATTGATAAGCTTTCTGAAGAATACGAACGTTTGGGTTTAAAACGCGACCGTCAGCTTTTCGCTTTGCGACAGGAAAATCAGCTAAAAGCAATTGTGATGGTTGATCTAACCGACCTGGGCCTTAACCTTTCTGATTTAACCAATTGTATTAAGATTTTTGTTATCGACCAGAAGGCGCTTTCGGCAAATATTTTAAACGCTACACTGGATGTGTTGGCGACAAAATTTCGAAAAACAAACATGCCCGCTCTTCTATATCCTGCTGCCTACGCTGATGAACAAGGCATTGCATACGAAAAGCGCTATAATTTATGGGCATTCAGTCTTCAGTTCTCAGATCAGTATTTCAAGTATATCAATCGTCTTCTACGATTTCTTTAGTAATAAGATCAACTGACAGGTTTGCGCCCACTGCATGAAATGAGGGGTGTATAAGTAAATCTTCTGAAGTCACTAAAAAAATCAATAAATTCCTTAAAAAAGCCTTCAAACCCATCTTCGTAATCTTCAAACTGAATTCCAGAATGTTTCCCAACCATTTCCGCTTTCTTGGTAAAGTTGAAATTATCGACGTCTTTTAATTCACCGAAAATCAAGTTATGCGGCAAGGCATTTACGTCGATGTTTTGGTAGCCCATATCATAAAGGTATGAATACAATTTAATTCCGGCATACGGATCGAAATTAAAATCATTTTGCACAATTTCCATTATTATTTTTAAATACTTTTCAAGTCGATCGGAGTGACCGAAATACCGCAGACAGTTGCAGTCCAGATCAATCAGGCATAAAATCCCACCCGGCTTCAGGATTTTAGAAATATTTTTTACGATATCGAAACTTTCTAAACGATAGTATTCGAGAACAAAACGCACCCAGATAAAATCGAACATTCCAAGATCATTTAGTGGTTTGCGGATATCGGTACAGGCATACTCAATTCCCGCATGCCTATAATGGTCTTTAGCAAACTGAAGCCGCTGCTGCGATAGATCTACCCCAACCACCGATCCATCCGGACCGACGAGCTTATTCAAGTGAAAGGTGGTTTTTCCTGATCCGCATCCTAAATCAGCAACGCGCATGCCCGGTTTTAGGCCGGCCCAGAGCGCCTGTTTTTCAACAGCCACAGGATCCGTTTTCATATCAAGACGAACAGATTCTTCATCGCT
>Ga0255055_10000945_pt1 | contig 22123 bp, 14 predicted proteins | sample JV7_2_27_MG_FD_188633 | JGI IMG/M metagenome (GOLD analysis project Ga0255055, IMG submission 188633) | Seawater microbial communities from Jervis Inlet, British Columbia, Canada - JV7_2_27 | ecosystem: Environmental > Aquatic > Marine > Inlet | place: Canada: British Columbia | collected...
ATAAACAGGGGATTGGGTAATAAAGGGATCGTTGACTGTGGGAGCTCCCTGCCATACCGGGTCATCCAGTTTCCCATCTATCTTTGGTGGTTGTTCTGTTCTCTTGGGATTGATAATCCGGCCTTCGCCGACCAGCTTCTCCGTCGCCTGTATCATCATACAGGTAATCATTACCATACATATCGCTAATATTATCTTTCTGACTTTATTCATTACAATTATTCAGGAAATTCATTTATCTTCTTATCTTCTACTCAGTATACTTTATCCAGGCCTCCTTTTCCCAACGCTTCGATGATTTCGTATATTACTGCTGCCATAGTTGTAAAATGAATTCTTCCGTGCTGTCTGATGGGGGCAGGTCACCCTGTCCTCCCCGGCCGTGAAATCTGCCTTCAATCATCTCCATTTCCAGAGTTCTTCATGATCAGCATCATCTAGAACATAGGTAAGGCAATTCCAAAATCAAGGCATCGAATCTTATTAAGGAATCATGGAAATGCCGATTTGGAGAGCGATGTGAATTCTAGCTTCTTTTGGTTCTATGGACAATTCCCTTAAGCTTCTCTTTTATTTTGGAGGGCAAAGATTCAGGTTCATACTCGGATAGAATTCGGTCAACTTTGTCAGCAGCCCGTTCAACGAGTGTTTTCCCGCCTTTTTCAATCCAGGAATCATAAGTATCTCGCTCAAAGAGATTGGGATACCAACGTTCTTTGTAATGCTTGAGGGTATGTTCTGTAACTAAATAATTACCCTCGGGCCCGACCTCTTCAATAACATCTAAAGCCAAAGTCTCGTCAGTCACTTTGACGTCTTTAGTGAAAGCTTTAATCCAATTCACTATCTCATCGCAGATGACCAAATGAGAAAAAGAAAAAGTTAAGCCGGATTCAAGATAGCCAAGATCATGGATCAGATCGCTGCCGGTGAGAGTTTCAAAGAGCAGACTCAAAGAAGCCTCGGCAGCGGCCTGCGGGTCTACTGTTTTGGACTCTGAGGCTCCTCCGAGTGAGAACATCGGAAGGCCATAAAATTTGGCCATGGACTGCATAATGCCTTGTTCGGGATCACAATAAGGATTTACGGCAGTACGCATATCGAGCGGACCCGGTGACATACCGGGGACAATAATCGGTGCCCCCTCGCGTTTTAATTGTGATAGCACCAATCCGACAAGAACACCGGCATAATCCAAGGCAACAGCTCCCGCTGTCGTTATTGGGCTTGAAGCTCCTTCTGTTGACGATGGTATGTAAAGAGATGGAATGTTCCTTTCCGCCAAAAAGAGCAGCTTTCTGAGTGAATCTTCATTATGAAGGAGTCCCGTTGGCACATTTATGTAGCAGGCAACGAGTGGATTTTTACTTAAAGATTCCGCACCGCCCATCACAGCTTCAGCCATTTCCACACTATCTACGCAGCCGCTAAAATCATAAGAGACAAAGATAATTGGTTTTGTGGAGTAACTGAGCATGGCTTCCATTTGGAATCGATCGGCAGTGCTCTGGTCGACATTTGAAGGAAGGACCATAGACATCACGAAGTCTATATTCTCGATTGAATCACAGAGTTTCACTCCTTCTACTACGTCCTTTATTATTGGATTTCTTCGTTTTCCAGTTCGATGATCGATAATATTCAGACAATCAGAACCTGGCCCGTAATAACAATTATGATTCCCGAGATGAATAGCTGGTCTAGCATGACGATCAGACAAAACAATCTTTTTCGGCACGGTTGCCAGGGCATTTTCCACAAGATGGGAAGGAATCCTCACAAGATTGCTGTCAATGACTTTGGCGCCAGCCTTCTTTAATAATTGGATGGCTTCCTCCATTTGCACGCGTGCTCCAACACGATCCAGAATTTCCAGACTGGCCGCATGTATTTTCCCGCATTTCTCCTGTGAAAAACGGTTTAATGGTACACTGAAATCAGTATCATCATGTTTATATCGAGTCGTCATTTTTATTTCCTCTCTTTTCCCTCTCATTTTGAGTTCTTCCTCTCTGAATTTAATAACGATGACCTGCCCCTCATCAATGTACTACCTGCAAAGTTAAATTTGTAGCCTCTGAGGCCTGCCCAAAAACTGGTCCAGTTAAAAATATAGTTTTCTGGTCTTTTACTCTCTCAACAAACTGCCGTGGCGTCAAGCCTCTAAGTGAGCTATGTGGCCATTGACCAGGTTGTTTCGAGTGTGATAGGTTCACTTCGGGATTCCAGGGCATAAAAATGACAAAGAGATGAAACCAGCAAAAGCATCTCAGCCAGATCATCGACGTACCCATGTGCGATGGAGCATTCTCGCTCTTCTGTTCATGGCAAGCTTCGTGGCCTATATGCTGCGAACGAACATGTCTATAGCCGGCAAACACATGATGACCGATCTTGGGTTGTCTACAATTCAGCTAGGTATGGTGCTTTCGGCTTTTGCCTGGGGATATGCCATTTTCCAGTTTCCGGGCGGCATTTTCGGCGACAAAATAGGATCCCGCCGGGCTTTGACAATTATCATGGTCTTGTGGGGGATCCTGACATTGGCCACGGGCCTGGTACCCGGAACAACACTCGCATCGGTGACCGTTATCCTGGCCACACTCATCGGACTGCGATTTCTTATGGGGGTCGTGCAAGCACCGTTGTTTCCGGTAACCTGTGGTGGAATGATCGGAAACTGGTTCCCGGTATCAGGATGGGCATTTCCGAACGGATTGACGAGTACCGGGGTGACGCTGGGTGCCGCCGCTACGGCACCGCTGATCGCATGGCTGATGGAAACGTTGGGATGGCGCCAATCCTTTATCTTAACGGCACCCTTAGCATTTCTGATTGCAGGAGTCTGGTGGTGGTATGTGAGAGACAATCCGGCCGATCACGCGCGAGTCAGCAAGAAAGAGCTGGACTTGATCAACGCAAACCGGCCATCACCGGAGCAGGCTATCGAAGACAAGGCGGCCTGGAAGCGTGTGCTCAAAAACCGTAACATCCTGTTGCTCACTGTGAGCTATTTTTGTATGAACTACGTATTCTTTATTTTCTTCAACTGGTTCTTCATCTACCTTGTTGATGTCCGGGAATTCAAAATCATGGAAGGCGGTTACTTCGCTGCAGCTCCCTGGATGGTCGGTGCTGTCGCTGCAAGTGCCGGGGGGCTTTGGTGTGATCGTCTCTGCAAACGCATCGGACCACGCTGGGGATACAGGATTCCCGGCATCGTCGGCCTCAGTCTCGTAGCCGGGCTTCTTTTTCTTGGGGCCACCGCCAAGAATCCTTATCTGGCCGTAGTGTTCCTTTCGTTAAGTTTTGGATGCACTCAACTCACTGAGGGAGCATACTGGGCGGCAGCGATCTCCGTATCCGGAAAACACGCATCAGCAGCCACCGGAGTAATGAACACAGGTGGAAACGTTGCGGGCGGTATAGGGGCTCTTCTCGTTCCGATCACAGCGGAGGCTTTTGGCTGGGTGCCAGCGCTGGCAACCGGATCGGTGTTCGCCTTGATTGGTGTCGTGTTGTGGCTGCTCGTGCGTGCCGACAAACCCCTGACTTTATGTTCCAGATAGTTCTGAGTAGGTTCTCTTCCCTGCGGATTTCATTTTGACTGGATAAGGTTCTTTACTGTATTATTGCCAATGCTGCGGCAAAGAGTGCAGGCATTGAAAATGAAGGAGGGAAAATTGTCAAAACCAAAAAGTAAATTCTTATGGTGCGCAATATGAGAAGGAGTTTATTGATCACGCTGACACTGGTATTGTTCACCATCACGACGGTTGCCAACAGCCAGTCGAGACTCCCCAATGTCACGCATGAGGGGATCGAGGTCAAGGAGACCTGGATTCCGATGCCCGATGGCGTGCGACTGGCAGCCAGTCTGTTCATGCCGGCGGATCGAGAAGCTACCGCCAAATTCCCTGTGCTACTCGAATATCTGCCATATCGAAAAGACGAAAGCCGCAAAGGCCGGTTCGCGCAGTTCTCATACTTTATCTCGCGAGGTTACGTCGTCGCTCGTGTGGATATCCGAGGCAGCGGCACCAGCGAAGGCAAACTGATCGAGTACGAATATACAGATCAGGAACAGGAAGATGGCGAGGTGGTCATTGACTGGCTGTCGAAACAGGCATGGTCCACAGGTAAGGTCGGCATGTTTGGCATCTCATGGGGAGCGTTCAACTCCATCCAGATGGCGATGCGCAACCCGACAGCGCTGAAAGCCATTGTCGCCATTATGGGTACCGACGATCTGTTTCGCGACGACATTCATTTTATCGATGGGATGATGCATGTCGATTCCTACGAGATCGGCCAGGATATTGCTAATATTCTGCCCGCACCACCGGATTACGTCATTGATGAAGCCTATTTTCGCGATCGCTTCGATACGGAACCCTGGCTGCTCATATACAAACGTCAGCAACATGACGGTCCATTCTGGAATCGGGCATCACTTAATTCCGATTACTCCAGCATCAAAATACCGACATTTGTCATCGGTGGATGGTATGACGGCTATCGCGACAGTGTGCCTCGAATGCTCGAAAAACTTGAGGCCCCAGTCAAGGGCATGATGGGTCCCTGGGCGCACACCTTGCCGAACTTGCCCTATCCAAAGCCTGGAATGGAATGGCGCCACGAGGCCGTTCGCTGGTTCGATCATTGGTTGAAGGGCGATGACACAGGCATTATGGATGAACCCCGGTTCGCAGTTTATGTTCGCCAGTGGCATCCGCCGGGCGCTGTCGATAAGGTGCCAGGTTACTGGCGCTGGGAAGGCGGCTGGCCGATCGGTCGCACCAAAAAACTGGAACTGTACGCGCACGCTGATCACACATTGTCGAGTGCTAAATCTGTTGGGGGCGACGGACAAACCCATAGGCTCCGATATCTTCCCACGGTCGGCATAGAGGCATCGGGTAACATCAATTGGTGGGGGGATTTTCCGTGGGATCAGCGCGGCACCGACGCCTACAGCCTGGTCTATGATACTGACCCGCTGGATCAAGACCTGGAGATCCTCGGCTTTCCGAGGGCGATATTGCATGTATCGGCGGATGCACCCCTGGCCAATTGGATAGTGCGCATTTCTGACATCGCACCTGATGGAACCGTCACCCAGGTGGCGGGAGCTGGTCTTAGCGGCGCACACCGGAAATCTCCGGAAGAGCCGGAGGCACTTGTACCCGGCCAGGTTTACAAGCTAGCGTATGACTTGCATTTTACTTCGTGGGTGTTCCCCAAGGGGCACCGTATCCGTCTGGCTGTCAACAACGCACTCTGGCCAATGATCTGGCCCACACCCTATGCGATGACCACGACACTGGAAGTGGAAGGCGCGAATTCATCGCATATTGTGCTGCCGGTAATGCCTGAGGCTGACCTGACGAGACCTGAATTTCTACCTCCAGCCAAGGATCCGAAACTCCCGGGTTACGCCAATCTGAAACTCGGTGATGAAACCGACTCAGGCTATGCCGAAACCAGGAGCATTGAGCGCAGGCCGCTTGCATTTCAAACACGTATGGTAGCTTCGGGGACGAGCGGTTCAGTATATCCTTGGGCGACAATTAAATATTGGGAGAATATAGTCCATGAAGCACAGGATAACGACCCTGCCAGAGCGAGTGTAACGGGGAAAACTCGTTATACAGTTGAACTGGAAGATAGAACACTGACAGTGGAAGGTAATCTTTCGTTCACCAGTGATGGCAAGAACTTTTTCTACACGTACACGCGGCGGGTGCTGGAAAATGGAAAACTCATCAGGGAGAAAACATGGGAAGAGACCATTCCGCGCCATCATCATTAGGGCGACTGAAAACCAGAAAAGCTCAAATCATCAATTTTTCTGGGGGAAAAAGTGGAAATATGGAGTGGCAGCCCTAACATACCCAATCTTAGAACTTTTACAGAGTTCATTTATTCGCTAAATAAGAATAAAATCTTGATTCAAGTTCTGAAATTATGCGAGTTGTAGGGCCAATGAAATAGATAGAATAGATTTTTATCTAGACAGAAAATTATTCCCCTTTCAATCTAGCCAGCCTCTTCCTCACATCCTCAGCAATACCTGGGTCAGCGTCCTTCTGCTCAACTTAACCAAAATAGCGGTCGGGTGTAGCGCCTTGTTCGGCAGTATCCTCAAAATACCACGCAGGCTCAACCCGAGCTTTATTGTCTTATCCAGTCAGGCCCAGCAAGGGCAGATATCTGTCGTAGTTCGGCGGGCGGGCTCAGTTGAAGCCTTATTGTCTTGTCTAAGGAGGCAGCAAGCCATTTCTTTATCGCCGTCGGTTTTCCCAGCAGCGCCAGCAAATCCCTATCCATCTCTTGGTTTGACTCCGGGTCGCCACAGAAGACCTTTAGAGTATTGGAAACAATCTCCATCCGGCGGCGAATTGGTAACAGGGTTATGTTCCTGCCACACACGGCAAATGTCTTCTCTGGATTGAGCCTCCCACCAATTGCCTCGAGAACGATCTGAATATTTTCTACAAAATTCCAGTGGCATGGCCAAAGCATGTCGATGGCAAGGCCCAACGAGAGATCTGCCTCATCTTCATTTTCAGTGTCATGAATAATCGTACGAACCGTTCTTAGCCAAAAATCTTGGTGTTCCTTGTAGTGATCCGGGCACTGGTTGCGATAAGCAGATTCATACTCGCCTCCGCTCAGGAGAATCCATACGTACTGTGCCGTTGGGTCGTCAAGCGATTGCGGCCAATGGATCGAGCTGCGGAGCCTCTCAATCACCCGTTGGACCTGCCATTCTTTCAACGGTGAGCGCTCCCCAAGGCCAGCGAGGATTCGAGACGCCGGAACAGTATCTATGGTTAAGTCAATCGATGTACTGGGGCATCCTGCAACCCACGTCGAGAGGGCGGCGCAGGCATTTTGCCATACTTTTTCAGTGGGGTGTTGTTGACCAGGCGAACGGGTGCCCAATCCCTTTCTTGTCTCTCCTGTACTGATCGCTTCGATTATGTTGCAGATCCATCGTTCGGCCTTGTGATGACACAATTCAAGACTGGAAATCAGTTCTCGAATCTTCGATACGTTTGCAGCAATAGGAGCAATATGGTCCTCCATCCTATCGATGGCCAAGATTTCCGAATCGGCTTCCAGGGCGCAATTACGCCACCATAATCGGCAAGATGTCGTCATTTATTCTCATCTCCCGATTTATGTGCTGCCGAACAATTACTATACTGCATGCTATATTTTGAGAATAATATAACCACAATACCGACCTCTTGTAGTGAATCCGTCTAAAAATATGCTGAAAATGCAGCAATACATTATCAATATCCTTGTTATATTGCAACCTATATATCTTAAAATTGCAGACTTTTCCCTGCGGGCCAAATACGGGCCAAAATGTGCTTAAAATTGCTTACTTTTGACTAACGGTGCTAAAATCAAAAACGCCTTCTACCCCTGTAATAGAGTAGAGCAGTAATTGTGACAGGTCCTTTTAAGGAAAATACGTCAAGACCTTACTTTGCCCCCTGAAATTGTATCAGGCAGGATAAAAAATAACACACGCAAATACGAAACAAAATCGATTGAAAAGCGTTGAAAGTATGGTAGGGCGACTGAAAACCAGAAAAGCTCAAATCATCAATTTTTCTGGGGAAAAAAGTGGAAATAAGGAGTGGCAGCGCTACGGGGATTCGAACCCCGGTCTGATGGCTGAGAACCACCTATCCTAACCCCTAGACGATAGCGCCGCAAGGATTTCGAGCCCCAAAATAGCAAATATATCCCCTATTGTCAATGATTTGCCTTTGGTATGATCAGTCCATATTTGCTTGTAGGTCCGATGATTATTGTGACACAGATCCTATCATTATTACCTAACTAAATGTGTCACTAAGGTTGCTGAACCAGTTCATGAGTTCCGGCGCCGTGATAGCGAAGATTTAAAAGTGGGCTATTTAAAATTGAGAAGAGCTCTATTTGGACTTTAAATGCGCATTAAATTTACGTCTTCATTTTTGACTATTGGTGCCCAAACTAACTTCTTATTGCGCCAGAATAAAGTTTCTGCTGATCCTGTTTTTTTGGCGCGAGAAGGATAGATTGACTTTTTAAATAAAAAATGTAAAAAATAAGCTAAATCAAAAAAATTTAAATATTAGGAGGGATTATGAAATTCAATGGTATTCATCTCGGGCTTACCTTAAGCAAACTTTTTGCTATTGTAGTTTTTTTTGTAGGTATTGGCAATCTCATTTTTCCCGCTTATGGTGTGGCATTTTTACATCTTATTGACTCCATATATCCAGGCTACCATTTTGGCAAATGGGGTTTTGGAGGTGTTATCGTAGCTACTTTGTATGCGGCTTTAGATGGATTTATTTTGGGTGTACTCTTTGCCTGGCTGCATAATCTCGTTGGCAAATTTATTAAGAAAGAAGGAAAGTAGATTTCTCCAGCCTAATTTAGAAAGCTAAAGGAGAAAAGAAGGAAGAAAAAAGGTTAGAAATGGAAATGCTGGCTGTTTTGGGGGAAAAGGAGGGATATGAAATGTTTTTTGTGGGCATTGCCTTGCCCAGCCAGCATAACAAGGCTCCCTTAGATTGACCCACAAGGCTTAGCATTTCAATCACCTTTAAAGGTGATATGGGGGGTGATTTTTCTACGTCACGAAAATTGGGGGGCTGAACTGCAAGAATGGGGCCTGACCCCCTTCTTTTTTGGGAACTATCCCTGTTATATTATCTTTTAATATTATTTCTTTTCAGGATTTCGATTTGTACATTTTTCCTGATCAGGCTCTATGTGAACCAGGATATTAGAAGGCTTGGACAATTCCTTTTTGATTTTCCCTTCGATTTTCACCGAGATATCATGACTTTTCTGCACAGACAGCGCAGGATCAACCAATAAATGAACATCTACGAATAATTCAGCTCCAACCAGTCTTGTCCGGAGGGCGTGCCAGGAGGAGATGTCCGCTTCTTTGGATAAAACATTTTCTATTTTCTGGATGGATTCACTGTCCGCAGAATGCTCGGAGAGCTCTAAAAGATTATCGAAGAGAATTTTACCCGCTACTCCAATGATCATGAAACCGACAACTATTGTCGCCACCTGGTCGGCAAGACCCCACCCTAAAAGGCTTGCAGCACCCCCAATAAGGACGGCAAATGAAGAAAGGGAATCTGATCGGTGGTGCCAGGCATTTGCATACAAGACTATGCTTTGAGTAACCCGGGAAACTTTTCGCGTTATATAAAATAAGATTTCTTTGAAGATAACAGAAACAAACGCCACCACAAGTATCATGGGGCCTGGATAATTGTGCTTATGCTGATAGATTGAGATACCTGCTGACCAGATGAGCCCGAAGCTGATGAAAAGAAGCACCAGGGCAATCAAAATAGAGGCGATCGCCTCTAATTTGCCGTGACCATAAGGGTGAGTTTTGTCCGCAGGTCTGCTGGATAAACGAGTTCCAATCAATACGATAAAATCTGTGGCCAGGTCGGAAAGCGAATGCACTCCATCAGCAATAAGAGCAGAAGATCCAATGAGGATGCCAGAAATGAGCTTTAAGGCCACAAGAAAAATATTAAGCAGGACTCCCCATAGAGTTATCGACCGAATTTTTTTCTGCCTCTCATCTATGGGTTGAAGCGGCATAAATATTCCTCTTTCCTGATGTGCTGAACTTGATTATTCCTTTGTATTATAGATGAAGCCATTAAATAAATAAACAAAAAGGGGACAGGCTACTTTTTTATATATTGTTTAGAGGTATGATTTATCAAACTCACCGATTAAAAAAAAGTAGCCTGTTCCCTTTTTATTGATTTGACCCTGTTTTCAGTTTTTTGTATTATGGAGCGAACTCCAGGAGAGATCAGTTACAAAGGTATACGGAAGTCAAGAATGATTTTTCTGAATCCTTCCTCCTTTAAAAAATATTTGTTACCCGGACTAGTTTTCCAATCAGTGGTTATCGCTGGAGGTTATGGCACAGGACGGGAGCTGGTGGAATACTTCCTCAACTACGGACCTCTTGGAGGTCTCCTGGGAATGCTCATAATCACAACCGTGATGTGGTCAGTATTACTGGCTTTGACTTTTGAATTCTCCCGGAAGTTCCGCGCTTATGATTATCGAACGTTTTTCATAAAACTCCTTGGGCCCCTCTGGTTTCTCTTTGAAATTCTGTATTTTATTCTGCTTTTCATCGTCCTTGGTGTGATAGGCTCCGCGGCTGGTACCCTACTCCGGGACAATTTCGGCATTCCTTTTATAATCGGGGTAATGATTATGCTGGGAGCTATTGGCTTTTTGACCTTTAAGGGAAGCGGCTTGATCGAAAAGTTCCTTTCGAGTTGGTCAATCGTCCTCTACATTGTCTACGGACTTTTTCTTATCGCCGCTGTTGTTAAGTTCGGCCCTGAGATTCAGAAAAACTTTTCAAGCGGCATTGCCCTTCCGAGATGGCCTCTTGGAGGATTTAAATATGCCCTCTACAACATGGGAATTATTCCAGCGGTATTATTCTGTGTCAGTCATATAAAAACAAGAAAAGAAGCAATCTCTGCCGGTTTTCTTGGAGGCCTGATCGGCATCCTGCCAGGCCTTCTCTTCTTTATTGCCGTGGTCAGTCATTATCCGGCTGTTTTACCCGAGGAAGTGCCAGCCGACTATCTCCTTCGAAATTTTGGATTTGCTTCATTAAGAATCTTATATCTCGTTGTTCTTATCGGAACCTTAATTGAAACAGGCACAGGTTTCATTCATGCTGTGAATCAACGTATCCAATCAGCTCTTCAAGCAAAGGGAAAAAAGCTCCTTCGCTGGCAAAGACCTGTTGTAGCCCTGGTTCTTCTTTTAATAGGCCTGGGGCTTTCAACGTTTGGACTGATTCCCCTGATAGCGAAAGGTTACGGAACAGTAAGCTGGGGATTTTTCATCGTCTATATCATTCCCCTTGTGACTGTTGGTTTGTATAAGATTTTCAAGAAAAAGACGAATTAAACCGATACGAGTAAATCGTTCGAATATAGAAAAATGGGGCCAGGCTCCATTTTTCCCCAGAGATGGGGTCAGGTCTTGTTTTTTGCATCTCTGCATTAAATAAATAATTTGGATAATTAAAAGGTGGGCTTGATGAATCAAGCCCCTACAAGAAAAACCCCTACAACAAAAACCACTACAAGAAAAATCCCATAAAAAAAGCAAGCCCTCTACGATATAAGCAACAAAAAGTTATCCCGTTTTCCTTTAATCAGGAAATGGGGCCTGGCCCCATTTTTTCGCCATAAAAAAAAGCAAATCCCCTACATTATAAGAAATAAAGAGTTGCCCCGTTTTCCTTTAGAATATGATAAGTCAACCAATATAATAAGGTGGGTTTAGGAAATGGGGCCTGACCCCATTTTTTCCCATTTTTTACAAAAAAAGCAAAGCCCCATATTATAAGGAAATAAGTAGTTGGCCGCCCCTAAATATATTCGATGGTTGCAGGAGGCTTGGGCGTAATTTCATAGGCAACACGCACCACGTCCGGTATTTCCCCGGTAATTCTCTTAGATATCTTCATGAGAATTTCCCAGGGGACTTGAGTAGGTTCGGCTGTCAGAGCGTCTTTGCTCTCCACTGAGCGGACTATAACTATTTGCCCAAATTTCCTTTTGCCTTCTTCAACTCCTGTTCCTCTATCACTCAGCAAAACAGCAAAAGCCTGGAAGGGCTTTAGTGACTCGATTTCCTCCTCGACTATCTGGGTTGCTTTTCTGACGAGAGAAACTCTCTCCGGAGTCACTTCCCCCACTATTCTTGTCGCTAAGCCGGGGCCTGGAAAGGGCATCCTTCCATAAATCATTTCTGGAAGACCCAGCTCTTTGGCCACATCTCTGACTTGAGGTTTAAACAAATCCTTCACAGGCTCAACAACTTTAAATCCGAATCCTTTCTCAGGATCTATTCCAATCTGCTCGAGAATGTTGTGTTGAGTCTTTATACCGCCCTTTGTTTCAAGAATATCAGCTGCAATAGTCCCCTGCACTAAAAATTTAGCTTCACTTTTCAGTACTTCTCTTCCAAAAATAGTATAAAAAGTCGAGCGAAAAGCTTTTCTTTTTTCCTCTGGATCAATTTTGCCTTTAAGAGCCTGAAAAAACTCATCTTGAGTATCTATAATATCGACCTCAATTCCCAGGTCTCGAAATATCTCTCTCACCTGCTCAGGCTCTTTTTCTCTCATCAATCCATCATCAATAAAGACACTCTTCAGGTTTGAGCCGATAGCTCTATGAGCCAGGACCGTGCATGCGGAACTGTCCACACCTCCGGATAATGCGGAGATTGCTTTCTCCGACCCCACAGTTTCTTTTATTTCCTTGATCCTCTCTTCAATAGATTTTATTTCATCCATCGTTCAACTCCTCTTTTTTTTTCTTTGGAATAATACATTATCTTAGAAAAAATGATAACAAAAATCTTTCTTTTTTTAATTTTGTCAAAAGAGACGGGGTCAGGTCTTGTTTTTTGCGTCTCTCATTTAATAAATAATTTGGATAATTAAAAGGTGGGCTTGATGAATCAAGCCCCTACATAAAAGGCAAAATCTCACATTACATAAGAAAATGGGGCCAGCATAAGAAAATGGAGCCTGGCACCATTTTTCGCACATAAAAAGAAATCGATCCAATATAATAAGGTGGGCTTGATGAATCAAGCCCCTACAAGAAAAATCCTACAAGAAAATTAGGAAATGGAGCCTGGCTCCATTTTTTATGGCCCCATTTTTTAGGTGGAGAAAAGGTCTTTAGTGGAAAAACTTGGTTCGCTGGTAAGGTTAACCCCCAATCTTTTTAATCCTGCTTCATCGCCTGGAGTGGGAATATGTGTTAGATGGACTTCGCAACCTTTGAGTTCTTTCAATTTCTTCAAGGCTTTCTTAGCAGTAGGGTTGGTGGTTGCACTGATGCATATGCTTATCAGAGCTTCTTCCAGGTCCAGACTTATCGATTTTGCGCTCAGAATATCTTTTTTAAGACTCGATATCGATTCTATTATGTCGGGTGTAACTAAATGTATCTGATCTTCAATTCCTGCTAGCTTTTTTACCGCGTTCAAAACAAGACTGGATGAAGCATGCATAAGTGGAGAGTTTTTGCCAGTCAGAATTGTGCCATCCTTTAATTCGATAGCTGCTCCGCAAAAGATCCCCTTGTTTCCTTTTTTTTGCTTCTCTGCCTCCTGGGCTGCATCCATAGCTGGCTTAACTACTCTTCTATCCTCTAGCTTAACATTCAGTTTTTTCAAAAGAAGTTCTACTCTGTTGACTGTATCTTTATCCACAAATCCCATCGCATATTCGCAGGAGTACCTGAAATATCTCCTGATCACCTCCTGCTCGGCTGCCCAGCTCACCATTTTATCATCGATTATACCTGAATTTGCTCGATTTACGCCCATATCCGTGGGCGACTTATAGATGGGTTCCGTTCCCGTAAGCTTTTCTAGTATGCACTTAAGGACAGGGAAGACTTCAACATCGCGGTTATAGTTCACTGCTGGTTTGCCGTAGGCTTCCAAGTGAAAAGAATCAATAAGATTGAAATCTCCAATATCTGCAGTGGCTGCTTCATAGGCAATATTTACAGGATGTTTTAAAGGCAAATCCCAGATGGGGAAGGTTTCAAATTTGGCATATCCGGCTTTTATTCCTCGTTTATAATCATGGTAGAGCTGAGAAAGAGATGTGGCTAATTTTCCGCTTCCCGGGCCAGGACCTGTCACTATCACCAGAGGTTTTTCAGTAGGGATATATTCGTTTGCTCCGTAACCCTCATCGCTAACTATAAGTTCAACGTCTGTAGGATATCCTTTTGTAAATCGATGAGTATAGACTTTTATGTTCCGCCGCTCTAATCTATTTTTAAATATCTTGGCTGCTGGTTGATCATCAAAGCGAGTTATGACAACACCTAAAACTCCCAGACCCCAATCTCTTAAATCATCGATCAATTTAAGAGCATCCACGTCATAAGTAATTCCAAAGTCGGCTCTTACCTTTTTTCTCTCTATGTCACCAGCATAAATACAAAGCAGAATATCAGCCTTATCCTTTAGCTGCAGGAGAAGTCTCATCTTGACGTTTGGGTCGAATCCGGGCAGAACTCTTGAGGCATGATAGTCAAAGAGAAGCTTGCCGCCAAACTCAAGGTATAATTTATTATTGAACATCTCCACTCTTTCCAGGATGGCAGAAGCTTGCTCCTTTATATATTTTTCACTATTAAATCCTCTGTTCTCTTTCTTCATTTTGTCTCTTTTTGTCTCCTGACGAAAAGCCTTATTTTTCTATTCCTTCCAATAAATATAATTTCGGTACTAAAGTCAATATTTTCCTTTATCCGATTAATTTTATTTATCCAAAATCTCTATGATTTGGAAACAAGTCGTTTATTATCTCACCCTTAGAGGTGAAAGAAAATATACAAAAAATCATCATCAAAACCACCTTAAAAGGCGATTGTAACAAAAGGCCTTTTGCCCCATTATTTACAACTGAGGCGCTAATTTTTTTGATTTGAGGAGGGCTGTCCAAGGCGTAAACTAGACAGAATGGGAGCAGGTTGAATTGAGGATCCTCTCCCTGCCCTCCTCTTCAACACAGCCTCTAAGGTGCATAGGATCAAATCCTTATAAGTGAAACAGCATTTAACGCATAAAAAAAATAAAAAAAGATAAATACAAAAAAGGGACCGGCTACTTCTTGGCACAAAAAAGCACAGTCCTTAGTTCCAAGGTAGGGTTTGAGAAATCAAATCTTAAAAAACACGGTGGGGTTGATGAATCAAGGCTCTATACCTAATGTGGCGTTGATAAATCATGCCCCTACAAGATGTGGCTTGATGAATCAAAACCCTAAATAAAGAGAAAAGGAAATGCCCTTTCAAAAAAAAGTAGCCTGTCCCCTTTTTTTTAAGCTTTTTTTATGGTTGACGAAATTATAATTATGTATGTATAATTAAAAAAAATTATGCGCAAAGGAAAGGATCCAATGAATGGGTTGTCTAGAAAAGCTGCAACAATAATTGTAATTTTGCTATTTGTTTCTTGTATTCCTCGTCTTTCTCCTAAAATTACTCATTTTGTAAATTTGGAAGCAAAAGAATCGGAATCCTACACAATGGTGATTTTAACCACCTCCCAGCCTGTCCAGTATAAAGATACAAAGTTAGAAAACCCTCCCGGCATAATATTAAGCTTTCCCGATAAAAAAGTTTTTAGCAGCGAAGAAGATGTGGTGATAGTAAATAAAGGGCCGATTAAAAGAATAAAAAATGAATATTACCAGACTGAAGGTGAAGGCAATCGCCAATTGGAATTGGTGATAGTGGAACTCGTTCAGGATTTACCTTATAAAATCTCTCATAGCGGCAGTTCAATAATAATACGAATAGAAAATCCCAAGCCATCTGAACTCTTAGATATTGAGGAGAAAGCAAAAATTGGAGGCGATTCGCAAGCAAAAGCCAAGGATCCCCTTGCTGATTCGGGATATCTTATAGGACCCGGAGATATCCTGAACATAGAAGTCTGGGGTCATCCTGATGTATCCAGAGATGTCCCCGTAGACTATAGAGGTGAAATTAAACTTCCCCCTATAAGAAGAATGAGTGTAATGGCTTTTACTACTTATCAATTAGAAGAGGAACTGACTAAATTTCTTTCCACATATTTAATCGATCCTATAGTTTTTGTTACTGTAAAGGAATTTAACAGCCAGAGAATCATTGCTTTAGGTGAGATAACAACTGGAATGTACACCTTGAAAAGAAAGACTAGTTTAGTGGAGTTTCTAGGCCAAATAGGCGGCCCTACAGACAATGCCAATGTGTCCAAAATAAAATTGATAAAAAAAGATGGAGAAATATCCATTCACGATTTAAATGAACTTATAGGCGATCCCAAAAAAAGCGATGAAGTTCTCGTTTCAGCAGGGGATACAGTCTTTATCCCTCCTTTGGAAATGAATAGAGTTTCTGTACTTGGCGACGTAAAAACGCCTAAAATGATAATTGTCAAAGGAAAACTTACCCTGGTCGAAGCGGTCACGGAGGCAGGAGGATTTACTGAAAATGCGGTTAAGAGCAGTGTTATAGTCTTAAGAGGTGAATTAGGTGCCATGAAAGGATATAGGGTTAACATGGCACGAATTTTTAAGAAAGGTGATATTGGTCTGAATATCGAGCTTGAGGCAGGTGATATTGTCTACGTGCCAAGAAGCTTTATCGCTGATATAGAGCGATTTCTAAGAGACATAACTCTTCCTTTAACCTGGTATTTTTGGTATTTAAAATAGATAATTAATATTTAAGATAATATGAAAAAAAGGTAATGAAGGATTGAAGTAAATGCCAAAAGTTGAAATGAATTTAACCGACTACTTGCGAGTAATTCGCAAGCGAAAGCGAATCATAGCTTTATCTTTTGTCCTAGTGTTTGCTTCTACAATCTACTATACCGGTAAACAATCTCCCGTTTATAATACGTCTTGCAAGGTAAAAATCGAGCAAAGAAAATCAGTAGCCGAAATATTAACTGAACTAATTACATGGTCCCCTGGAGATCAAATGGCTTCCCAGGCAAACATTATAACGAGTTATGAAGTCATAAAGAATGCGGTGATAAAATTAGGCTACCTACGGCCAAATATGATAGAAGAAGAGGAGATGCCAATAGTCAAAGCCTACCAGGGTCAAATCACTACTGAACAAATAGAGATGACAAATATTATTTCTATTATTGCGACTTCAAGCGACCCTGAAAAGGCAGCGAGATTGGTCAATACAGTAGCCGAAGTTTACAAAGTAACTCACTTTGAAAACAAGAAGAAAGAAGCATCCAATGTTAGAGAATTTGTTGAGGGGCAGTTAGATAGCTATGCTCTGCAACTGCGCGAAGATGAAGAGGAACTTCAGAGATTTAGGGAAGAAAATCCATTGGTCGTGGAGAGAATTTCAACTACTGCCTCTCCTACTCAAGCTGATTCCCGCGTAGCAAGCCTTGAGGCAGAAATTATCAAGGCTGAGCTAGAGCTGATTTCCTTAAAGAGCAAATATACGGATCTACATCCAAAGGTTATAAGCCTTAGGCGGAAAATATCAAAGTCTAAACAGGATTTATCTGCGGCTATAGCCACATTATCAGCTCAACAAAAAGACCTTTCCTCAAAAGAGATCAGGCTTGTCCAGTTAAAGCGCAATGTTTCTATGGACCAAGATGTTTATATGATGTTTAGGACAAAACACGAAGAAGCCCGCATTCTGGAAGCAGAAAAAGCTGAGGATGTTAGTATTATAGAAAAAGCGATGGTCCCCACTGCTCCCATAAAGCCAAATAAAAACCTTAATATGATTATCGGCATTTTCAGCGGACTCTTGATTGGCTTAATCATGGCCTTTGTTAGCGAAAGCTTAGATACTACAATTGGCCGGATAGATGACATAGAAGAATTGCTTAAGGTGCCTGTTTTAGGCATTATTCCCTATACTGGATTGGAAAAAAGAAAAGAAGGCTTTTTGAGTTTATTTAAAAAAGAAGAGAAAACTCCAGACGTTCCAGATCTTCATAAAAGCTTGGTTGCCTTATTTGATCCAACGTCTGTTGCCGGAGAGGCTTATAAATCTCTGCGAACAAATCTAGATCTTACCGGTCTAAAAAAAGTTGGAAATGCTCTTGTTATTACCAGCTCTGCTCCGCAAGAAGGAAAAACACAGACTTTATGTAATTTAGGTATATCTATGGCCCAGGCAGGACAGAAAGTTATAATCATTGGCTCTGATTTTAGAAAACCGATGATTTATAAATTATTTGGACTTAAAAGAAGCCCTGGTTTATCTGAGGTTTTGATAGGGAAAGCACCTTGGCAAAAAGCAATTAATACTGCAACCGATATTCTGTTAGGCGGACTTGAGTATGAAAAGATATTGAAGACCCAGGGCATAGAAAATCTTCATATTATGACATGTGGAGAGCGAACGCCTAATCCAGCCGAATTACTCAGTTTCCCTGAAATGGATGACTTTATTCAAGACCTCAAACAAGAGTTCGATGTAATACTGTTTGACAGTTCTCCCACACTTCCGGTAACTGATTCAGCTGTTTTAGGAGCTAAAGCTGATGGCGTAATTTTAGTATATCAGGCTGGCAAGACCGCAAGACAGGCACTTTTCCGTTCCAAAGCTCAATTAGAAAATGTAGATGTTAAAGTTATTGGGGTCGTTATAAATAACCTAAAGGCTAAATATATTGAAGATGTTACGCCTTATCAAAAATACCGCTATTATGGATATTACGGAGAGGAAAAAGAAAAAGAATAGCAAATCACGCCTCTCGCTTGGCGATTATAAGGCCAGAATATCCACCAAAAACATAATAAAACACTATTTATTTTGGAAATTTGAGCTATGCCCATAAATATAAACTGGAAATCGCCACGAGCTACCACGATTACAGCTCTCTTAGTAATCTCTATCATCGGGATTTCTTTGGGTATTGTTGTTAGTAGATTTTCCTTTGAAGTTCCCCTTATATTAGTTGTAGGGATTATTGTCTTTATATTAACGCTGGTAAATACTGAAGCGGGACTCGTTATATTGATCTTTTCGATGCTCCTTTCTCCAGAAATAATCGTAGGCGAGGTTCCTGGCAGAGACATAGTTATCCGCATCGATGATTTATTGTTGATAATCATCACCTTTGCCTGGATGGCAAAAACAGCCATAAATAAAGGATTAGCCTTATTCACAAAAACTCCCCTCAATAAAGCCATAGGTGTCTATGTAATGGTATGCGTAATCGCTACGATGAAAGGTATTCTTTTAGGATACGTGGTTCCTGAGAAAGGAATTTTATATACCATAAGATATATTGAATATTTCTTGCTTTATATATTGGTGGTAAATCATATTCACAATAGAAAACAGATAAAATTCTTCCTTGGTGCTCTTTTCATAACGTGTGCTATTGTATCTGTCTATGGATTAATACAAATTCCCCAGGGTATTAGAGTAAGCGCACCTTTTGAAGGAACAACTGGAGAGCCCAATACTTTTGGTGGATACCTACTCTTTATATTTTGCCTAGCATTGGGAATCTCTCTTAAAAAAGTGCCTAGAAATTTAAAGTACGCTCTGGCTGGGCTGATTATTTTGATCACCTTTCCATTTTTATACACCCTTTCTCGGGCATCGTACATAGCTATTATCTTTTCTTTTCTTACATTTGTATTATTAAGCAAAAAAAAATTGGTATTAATTACAGTAATGACAACAATAGCCGTATCAGTAATCCTTATAAAACCGGAAACGGTTTTACAAAGAGTAAAATATACATTTGCGTTTGAAGACGAATCCTTAGCCAGAGTAGGCGGTGTCTATCTCGATTATTCTTCTTCGGCAAGAATTTTTAGTTGGATGGACAGCATCAATACCTGGAAAAAACACCCTATTTTGGGTCGTGGCATAACAGGATTTGCATTTCTAGACGGACAGTACATCCGCATCCTCCCTGAGATGGGTATTATTGGTCTCTTCGCTTTCTTATGGCTTCTATGGACAGTTTATAAGAGCTCACTTGGCATCTATAAACAAATGGATGATAACCTGTACAAAGGTCTCACCCTTGGTTTTCTAGCTGGTTTTATTGGCTTAACTATCCATGCTCTCACGGCAAATACTTTTATCCTAATTCGCGTAATGGAACCTTTCTGGTTTATTGCGGGAATAATTATGATGCTGCCCAAGGTGCAAGAAGAGGAAGAAATAGAAACAGAGAGAATAGAGCAAAAAAAGAAGAAAGAAGAGGAAAAAAAGATAAAAGAGGAAGAAAAGAAAGAAGAGGAAAAAAAGAAAGAAGAAGAAGGAGAAGAAGAAGGAATAGGAGGAGGGTGGCACTGGGATTATTAAAGATTTGATCCCTTTTTTTTCTTCAATGATACCTTAATAAAGTCAAAAAGCTGCATAATCCTTTTCAAGTAAAGCACCCAGACTTTCCTGTCTGCGGAATCAGGGAATACCTGCCTCAATATTTCCGGTCTTGGAAACAGTGTTTCCAGAATAAAGGAAAAACGCGCCTTCAATCCCTTTCTAGAGGAAATTAGGAGAAGCGGCGACCAGAGAGGAAGGGAATCCCTTTTTATTCTTTCTTCAAGAGTCTTTTTTTCCAGGAAACCGAGTCTCTTTCTCTCCAGAAGCTGGCGGGCTTCCCGAGGGAGGCGAAAATCAAACAGACGAAGGAGGAAAAAAATATAGACAAGGGTTTTTTCCTGACCTAGCTCTCCTGCCCGGTTGATGAGTGCTTCCCAGTCAGGACTCTTCCAATCGGCGAGTAAACTTTTGATATCCGCTATCCAGACCAATCTACTCACATTATGCTTGAGTGCATGAAGACCCAGGAATAAAACCTGGTCGTACTGGCTAAGACAAAGCACTTCCTGGCCTTCAAAGTCGGCAGTTTGAGTCTCAGAATAAATATTCTCCTGGCTTTTGGCGAGGAGCATCTTGCTGGCTTTAATGCGATCTGCCCATAGAATTTGGGTATGAAGATCAAAGATGGTCGAGCCTTTTCTGAAGGTATTGGGATAGAGGTGATTTCTCTCATAATCCTGGCTACCCAGGATACTTATTAGGGAGGCATAATCCTTTTGTAATACCCAGAGATCAATATCTGTCAATGGTCTAAGACCAATATCATCATAGATTGGCTGGAGGAGAGCAATCCCCTGGAGGAGCACAATCCTGATCTTTTTTTTATCGAGCAGATGCAGGATTTCCTTTAAATCTTGGATGAGCTTTAGGTTAGAGAGTACAGTCTGGTAATAAAGTGTCTGAAGTCTTTCTCTTTGCTCGTGGCCAAGGTTTTCCAGCAAACCTGATTTCATGATATTTTTATAGAGCAGGCCAGCCATCCCCTCCTGGTAGGCTAAGCTGATCAAATAATCCACATCCACATTATGGGACATGAGTTGGCGCATCTTTTCCTGTTGGTTAGAGTCAGGGTTCAGTTCTGTTGAACAAGCCAGTATTTTCTGTTCTGTCGAAGTCATCCCAATATCCTTCCCATGCCCATAAATGATTTATATTACATTATCAACCATTAATTCAAGAAAGGAATTGTAAGGGTTTGATTTATCATTGAACATAAAATGGGGCCAGGCTCCATTTCCTAGGTGTGGGATTTTTCTTGTAGGGGTTTGATTTATCAAACCCACATGTTAAATTATAAAGATTATTTATTGAATGTTTGATTAATGCAGAAACACGGCTCCACCTCAGACAAAAGTTACAGAAGTTTTGGAGGCCTGACCCCATCTCTTCTGACCCCATCTTTAAACCATTTCATTATATGTTAAAGGTGGGCTTGATGAATCAAGCCCCTACAAATTAATCCCTACAAAGAATCAGATCCTTACCTAAGCCTTAAGGTGGGATCGCCGAAGAGGATCCAGGTTCTGCGGATATCACTGTTAGTGACGGCCCGCTTGGCTCTCATTATCGCTTCACCTATGGTCAGTCCCTGCCCGTTAAAAAGCAGCCGAATAAGTTCCAGATTCATGACCGCTTGTTCTCCTGGCAATGTCAGACCCGAAGAGGTCCAGACCGCTACAGCTCCTCCTCGCTCTGCTTTCAAAAACGTCTCAGCCAGGCTCTCGCTATACGGATCCTGGAAAAAGCCGTTCAAACAGGTCATGCTGACGAGAAATGGCAAATAGGGAGAATTCGTAAGATTCCAGGCATCTGTGGAAGTGAGTAGATTCCCATTCCATATCTTTGTCGAACCATGACCGACATAGTTGACCAGCAACTGTCCCTGGTTGAGCAGATTTAAAAGATCACTCCTTGCCGTTGTGCTCCGACCTCGTAAGATCTCCGTCACTCCCATACTCCCCGCTAACAGTTCCCCTGCTACATCAGCACTGGCTCCTTCAAAATCAATGAAATCATTGATATCAGCCACCAGCAACGCTTCGTTCATCAGATTAGCAACACCCTCGAAAGCGATTATCTTCGAAACCACGGTTGCAGCTTCCTCGGCGCTTTCCAGGGTGTTGCTAATCTGATAACGAAGCGTTGCTGGTGGC
>Ga0255055_10000946_pt1 | contig 22115 bp, 19 predicted proteins | sample JV7_2_27_MG_FD_188633 | JGI IMG/M metagenome (GOLD analysis project Ga0255055, IMG submission 188633) | Seawater microbial communities from Jervis Inlet, British Columbia, Canada - JV7_2_27 | ecosystem: Environmental > Aquatic > Marine > Inlet | place: Canada: British Columbia | collected...
TTACAAAAAAAGAGAAAAAATATGGTTTTCCCGTTTAGAGTTATGTGATAACTCCAAATGCGGGAGAACAATTTAAGGAACAATTCCGGCACTTGGCATATACATCTAACCTCAACAAATTTATTGTGATATGAAACTTATGATGATTTAAATCGCTCTTAATATTACTCGCGATTCTATAGAACCTTTCCGTATCATCTATATTTCATGACCCTTATATTTAAACTGAAATAAAAGATAATGAGACATACAAGTAGTTTAAATAGTTTAAAAAAAAGCAAGTAATCATTAAATTTGAAAATTAGAGATATAACAAAATATATAAGTGGTTATACCAAATAAATTTATAATTCTAAATTTCCAAAGATATTAGATGAGAAAGCTAAATATTGATTTTTTACTCAATACTCCAGTAGAAAGGTTGGTAGAAGATATAGAATCTTTTTTCGACGCAACGGTTCAAGAAATTAATTCGTATCTCAATTTAGAACCAATTGATTATAGAATTAATATATCCATTAAGGATGAAGAAAAAATTGATTCAAAGTTTCAAAAAGATATTTTCTCTGCTGGAGCGGAAAGATTTTATGACAATAAAGTTTTAAATGTTCATATTTACAGTAATTTTTATAGATTTGTTCCAATTATTTTGCTGAGGGAAGCATATAAATGTTTTATTCCAATACAAGCCTCTCAAATGAAAATCATTGACATTTTCATTAATCAAAAAGTGGTTATCGATCTCGAGAAGTTAAAATCAATAAAAGAATGGGTTTTGCTCATAGGAAATAAATTGATTGATTATGAGTTCCTATCGAGAGAGTATAATCGCCTTGAAAATTTTTTAAAACGAGACAGTTTAGAAAATGTTGATGCACCATTTGTATTTTTCATAAAGTATATTCGAAGGAATATCCAAATCATTGGAGAAAAAGAACATGATTTCTATATTACTTTTTTCAAAGAATACCTATTATTATCATCAAAGTCTCTTTTTAACGATGTAATTATCGAAACAATTAGAGTTCTCGTTAAAATCTTCGATGAAGTTCAATACTATACAGCATTATTGGACTATCAACATTATTTTAAAGAATTCAAAGAACAGGGAATCATTCAAACTCCTCTAAGTCTAAATAAATTTACAGAAAATATGCAATGGATTAAACAATTTAGTAATTTATCACCTAGTTATAGCGTAAATTGGCCATCATTAAATATTTCCTCAATTAATTGCTACATAAAATTCAATCCCATTTTAAAGAGGTCAAGAGTCAACCAAGTTATTAACGAGTTGCCTTTTTTTGTTCTCCTTAGGGAGTGTAGAAATAGTTTCGCTTGTGAAATCGATGGCTTTTTCGTTGTTCCAAATCAGTATTTTGTTGATTTAGAAAATTTCTTAAAGAAATTCGAGGAGAAGGGATATATCCTACAAATTAGATGGATTAATGGTAAAAAATATGAATCCCTTGCCAACTTGAATTATTTTCGAGAATATCATAACAAAAAAACCATAGTTAATAAAGAGAATAAATTATACGACAAAAAATACGAATTAGTTATTTCACTGGATTATGGACAAGAAGTATATGAATCAAAATTAACGCTTCTCGATTGGTTAATAATTGACAGAATCCGCTATTTTTCCCAATTTGGATTTAATTTCGAAAGAAGAGCGGGATCTCTTAAATTATTGAAATCAGACCTTATTAACGAGGTTATTAGCCAAAGGAAATTTATCACAGACTTAAAGTCTAATCTGTTAATTATTCACTCGTCATCAGAACTCAGAGATTCATTTTTAGAATTCTTAAAAATAAACGAATCGTTTGGATTTTTTTACATAAAAAATATGCTCCATAAGTATATTATCATCTTTGATTTAATTCAGGAAATTCTAAAAAAAAATCCTTCTATCAATAGTGTCTTCGAATTTCTTGAATATATTAAAAGACACGGTGTCTCTTATTCAATTGAAAGTAACATTACTTTTAATAGTTCGCTGATTAAAAAGACTATATTTAACGAATTCCTTCCAATTTATTTTAAGTCAAAAGAAAGTTTTGAAAAAGAATTAAACAAATTTAACAATTTCTTTGAAATCTTTAGCACTTGTTATGACTTGAAAATTTTTAACTTACAATCTATTCGAATGATTTTACAAAATAAATCTTTAATAAACACCATTTTTAAATCAAAGGAAGAGAAATTAAGCAATTCATATGAAAGTTATGAATTATCCGATATAACTTATCAGTTGATTGAAGAAAAGCTAGATAACTTTTTGAATAACGTTCCACCTGTAATTAAACCTAATTTATTTGTCAATATCCAACCCTCTATGGCCATCTTTTTTGTCTTATTACTAAAAAACAATGAGGAAACTGTTGAAAAACTGAAAAAAGTATCATACCTAGCAAAAAGAATGGCGATACTTACTAGTAATATATTGTATGTAGGTTTCTTTCTACCCTACTTAAATAGCGAAGAAAAATGTATACTGATTTCAATATTCAAAAATATTTTTGAAGATAATTTAATTAGCATTAAAAGATACATGTGGGGCGGTGTTCAAAATTCTTTTTCACGGAAAGATTTTTACGATTTGGAACAAAAAGAATTTTTTTACACTAAAGATATTTTTAGACAGTTTTTTATGAATGTTAGAAGTATTCTTGGTGAAGTACAAAAACCACTCCCAGAAGTAAAATCTATTCAACAAAATAAATTTTGGTCAAAAGAGAATAACTTATCTTATCTTATTAAATCTGTTGAGGATCGTATTAGAGGTGAACGTGTAGATTTAGGTGTTAATAAATTACATAATCTTTTCGAATTTCATCGTAAGTTAGATGAGTCCTTATTAAATCTTAGTGAGTATAAAAAATCCCAAGATAAATTCTTCTTCAAAAATTTCATTAAATCAATCGATTTTATACCCTCGTTTCAGAATTTTGGTATGAGTCAGTATTTATTGTATTTTTATCCAACAGATATTAACAACATTGATTTTAAGCTTTTAATGAACAATTCGTTCCAATCGGTTAGTTTCCCTGCACAGTTTGATGACTCTAATTCTTTTTTATTACAATATATTTTTCCATATCGCAATCCCGGCATATCTCCGTATTTAAATTGGTTAACCAAATCGAAAAAAATCATCAGAGAATATTGTTTATTTTTCATTAAGAAATTCTATCAAATTTTACATTTCAATTCCAATATTAGTTCAGATGGTTGGGATCTCGACCCAAATCGGTTTAAGATATATTTCCAAAATGTATTGTTTAATCCTGATTATAGAATCCAAATTCCTGATTTAAAGGAGTTCAACATTGGTGATTTAAACATTTCAAATTATCTTGGGTTTAATTCCTCTGAATTTAAATCACTATCTCAGATTTATAACTGGAAACCATTGGATATAAAATCTTACTTGACAAAACGCTACTTTAAAATAAATAGTAGTATAACTGAGCTATTAAAAAAGGGCTTGATTTCACCATATATATCTTTAAAGAATTTAGACATAGTTGAAGAAGTTACTATAATTTTACCGAACATTAAAAAGGAATTAAACGAGACAATTCTTAAAGTTTTTAGCTTTTTTAACATCGGATTTATTTATGAAATGGAAGGAGAATATTACATTCATGGATTTGACGAGGTAGTAAAATTCGAGAATGGTCTTATGATTAAACTATATTTTCCCGATTGCCAATTCGACGAGTTTGATAAACTATTCGACCTATTATTTGAATACATGGAAATAGATTATTATTTAATTTTGCACGATTTAATCGATGGTAAAAATTTGATTAAGTCCTCTTTTCAAGATTTGAAATTTATGGAGTCCTATAACCCTTTAACCAACCTAATTTGGAACGACAAGGATAAGAGATGGCGGAATCATAAATTATTTAACGAGAATTTTGAACCAGTTTATCCTGATTTGTTCTATGGAAAGAATTAATATGATTTTGAACCGTAAACCTTAAAACAAGCTTTTAAAGGTAATAAAATCTAATATTTCAAAAAAATAAAATTATTTTTTTTTCATCATTTCTCTTAAGTAGAGTTTCATAAAATATCGTTCAATAGTGCAATAATCTAACTTCTGATTGTTAGTTAACTCTTTATTGTTAGATAAAAAGAAGTGGATATTGATGATCTTACCGTAAAACTTTGTTAGTTTATTGTCAAAATTTGTATTTGTGAAGCTGTTACTATCTAATTTTTCTAAAACTGGCTCACGAGAGAAATCATATACTTCCGATCTCTCTATAATTTCCATAGTATAGTTAATATCCGCTTTTCCTGAACTCAATTTTTAACACTTAGTTTTTTAAATTTATATAATTTAACCCCATTGTTTTTGAAACTGAAGTGGTGTTTCTAATTTTGTCGGTAATCTGCAATAATACCTACTAAATTGTCTATTTTTGAGGGTAGTTGGCGCTATAATCTCAATTTTGCATATACTATTGTTTTTCTTATATTAAACTAAGAGCTAAAGACATATTAATGGATTAATAGTGCTTAACTAAAATCTAAAATAATAGCGAAAGCATTAGTTAAAATAAATTGGATTGAATAACCTCCAATAAAAACTATTTAAATCGTGGATATTATATAGCATTTAAAATCGTTAAGGGAGAGATGCAAATCCTACAAGCAGGAGGTTTGTTTATAATTTTTGTTTTCTTTAATCTGCTTTTTGGAATTCATTCGATTATAGCTCATAAACACAAAAAGAAAAAAAAAGCAAAAAATTGATTTTTTAGTACATTTCTGACTTCGAAAATAATAGCGCGAAACAACCGTAAAATATGCCGTATACAAGCCCATTTAACATAAATCCGATTAATAACATAATAGGATTTGGGTTGGGATAAAAGAAAGCTAAAACACCCCAAGCCGCAGAACTGATTAATGCAGCAATCATCCAGCCTCCAAAACTACCCCCTTTACTCTCTCCAGTACGTCCCGCCACTAATGCCGCAACAAAGGGAGAAACTAGGAATCCAACGAATCTAATTAACGAGGCATCAATAGTTCCGAAGGAAATTTGAGAATATATTAACATAATAATATTCCCAGGTAAATAAATAAGAGGTGCGAAAAGTATAGTTATTATGGTTAATGGATCGCTACTTATATCACTAAAGAGGATGGGTAAACTCCCATTTATAGTTTCCGCTATAATAATGAACAGAAAATTTAAACCAATAAAAGCTAGTAAACTGAAACCTAACGCCTTACCTAAACCGATTTTAATCAACCTTTTTTTACAAGTGTATTTTCAATTTAATTAATTACTAGTATGTATAAAATAGAATGTAAAAGTTATATAAATTTATTTAAGTCCAATTTTTAACGTCGAATTATTTTAATTCTAAAAAGTTTAATTGAAAAAGACCTTGAACTGGCAAATTTCGCAAATTTTTTGTAGTTTCTCCTATATTTAAATAAGTAATATTTCTAATTATAATTTAAGGCTATGAGAGAGAATCAAAATAAATTTCTTATTGGCAAATTAAAGCATAAGTTTCTCGATAAGATGTTAAAAAATTTTGTATCATCTACCCATTTAAAAGACAGTAGAGTCGTTGTTGGCTCACAAATAGGAGAAGATGCTGCTGTAATAGATATGGGTGATAAATACTTAGTTGCTAAAACCGATCCAATAACCTTTGTAACTGATGAAATTGGATACTATGCTGTAAATGTTAATGTTAATGATGTAGTCTGCACAGGAGCCACTCCAAAATGGTTTCAATCAACTATATTATTACCTGCTGCGCTAACTGATGAAGATTTAATTGAATACATTTTTAAAAACATCCATGACACGTGTAAATCTTTAGGAATAACCGTGATTGGTGGTCACACAGAAATTACAGCGGGTCTTGATAGACCAATAGTAATTGGTTCTCTTCTTGGCGAAGTGGAAAAAGAGAAACTAGTTTTATCATCAGGAGCAAATGCAAACGATTCAATTATCCTAACCAAGGGAATTTTTATTGAAGGAACATCTATAATAGCTCGCGAAAAAGAAGATATATTAAAACAAAAAGGTTTTGATAATGAATTTATAGAAAAATGTAAAAATTATCTTTACAATCCAGGAATTAGCATCTATAATGAAGCACTAATATCCAACGATAATTTTCTTCTAACTTCTATGCATGATTTGACTGAAGGGGGTCTATTTTGCGGTCTCGCCGAAATAGCAATCGCCTCTGATTTAGGCCTATTAATAAAAAAAGAACAAATAAATGTTTTACCAGAACCATTGGAATTAAGTAAAGTTTTCAAAATAAATCCATATAATACAATTTCTTCTGGTTCTCTTTTAATTTCGATCAATGACGAATTCACTGAAGATTTAATTAATTTATTAAGAAAGAATGGGATAAATTCTGAGCTAATTGGAAAAATTACTTCAGAAAAAGGGGAATATTTAATTCTTGACGAAAATCATAAGAAATCGCAAATGAATTATACTGAAATAGATGAAATTACTAAAATTGTGTAATTTTTAAGTTAACAGATATCAAATTTGCATTTTTAAAAAAAATGTTCAATTTTTATTCTTTTACTAAGATTTTTATTTTTGAATATTCACTTCTAATATATAACGGTATTTTATATTTTTTTAATTAAGGGTTGTTTTAACTAAATACATACAAATAATTTATTAAATTAAATTTTGATTCATTGTGGTAAATAAGGACTTACTTACGATATTGAAATCCATTGGAGAGAAAGCGAAAGGGAAAGAATTAACGCTTAAAATGAATTCCCATGTCTTTTTTGAAATTTTAGAATCTAAAAACAATTCATTTATAGAATTTAAAGAAGAAATTAGAAAAGAATGGGAACAGTTCAAATTTAAAAATCAAAATAGAATAATCAAGAAAACTTATAGTACATTTTTTTTCATATATTTTCACGAGTATTTTAAATTTTATTTACAGAATTTTTGTGGATTTGATACAAATTCCTTAGATCTAGTAATAAAAGAGAAGATATCTGACGACCAACTTTTTTTAGAGTATAGCTATTACCTATCTCCCGAAGAACAGGATTATTTTAAGGAATTCAGCGAGACTTTTAATGATAATGTTGATGGAATCACTTCACCATTTGGTTATCTTTATCTAGTAGTAGCGATATTAGGTGTAATCCTGAGAAAGCTATTGGAAGAAAAATTTTATATTGTTTTAGACGGAGCTGTATTAAAAAATGGTGAAAATAATAATACAATAAAATTTTTAGTTGTGATCAAGAATAGTCACGACGAATTGTTTGATAATTATTATTATATGTATTTATATTACTTTTTGAAATACTTTAAAGATGTTCCACAAATATATTTGGATAAACTATTAGATGGCAGAGAAAAAGTATACAAAATTGCGCTTAACGAATATTCTTATGCCAAAGAAAAACTCGTTGATCTATTGTATTACTTTTATAAAAAGTGTAATCTACTCAAAAATTTTTCACCGTTATTAGATTTCTTGAATTTTGTCTGTAGTAGAGTTGAAGACTCCGTTTTTCCTAAACTTGATATCATAAAAAAAGAATTTTTACAGAACTTTGATTATACTGATGAAAAGAAGAACTCCCTCCTTAGAATTTTTGATAATATCGACAAAAAATCGACTTTGTACTCGACTTTTCAAGCAAATAATTTACCCTCTCATAAGGCTCAATTTAATTTGTTTTTATTGTATACAAAATATTTCTTTGGTAGTGGAAGTTTAGAAGCTTTAGAAGTTGGTGATCTACTGTTTTTACCGGAGGTTTTTAAAATTGCATTGAATAAAACTAATAAAAAAATAGAAAATAAAATCAATGCTAATACAATAAAAGATATTCAAGAATTCTTGGATATTTTCTCAATTATTTCGAATTTAGAAAACCCAAATCTTTTTTTCAAGATAATATTCAATAAGGATATTTCTCAGCTTAATTACGAATTCTTAAGGGGTTTCTTACATAGTTTGAACACGAGCATTAAGCGTTTAATTGAAAACGAAAACAAAGTCTTAGAAGAAAACCCAAATAATGAACCATTAACTTTTAAAGTAGTTGTTGATCACATTTGCAGGATGCTTTACACTTTAATAGATAAGATTTTTATTAGAAAACTTCCAGGACAAGCATCTAAAAATTTTATTGACCCGAGAAGCCGATACATTGGGAGAAATATTGCCCTAAGAGTTTTAGAATTGTTCATATTCAGCGACTTAAATGTATCAGATGATGTTTGGCCCGACTATCTTATCAGTATGAATAAGGATGCCTTATCAAAAGATTTAGAAAATTACCATATAAAAATCCCGGAGGATAATTTTTATCGATATGAAGATATAATGAGATTTGTAGTCACTTTTAATTTTATATCTTCATCTGATCAACTAATATTCGAAGACTGGTTAATTAGTGGGATTATTATTCCAATAAATAATTTTATTTTAAAAATTCGCAGTTTAATTGAAGAAAATGGTAAAGACTCTGAGGCCTATGAAGTTTTAAGAGAATTTTTTATTGAAAACAACAAAGAAATCGAAAATCTTCAAGATTTAGAATTTATATGTCGACAAATCTCGGGTATTTGGGAAGATTCGAGATAAACTCCTTAATTTTCAAATATTCTCATAGAAGTTCAAAAATCTGGCAGAATTCTTTGAAATTATTATCGACCTCAAGCACTGGTAGATTTATTTCTTCACTTTGAGCAAATTCACTCTTTGTAATTAAACCAGAAATCATTTTAACATTCTCATTTAATTGTGCTCTTATTTGGCTTAATTCTTGAACACACAAAATAGTAGGATAAGGTAGATTCCTAAAACTCTCAAAAAAAATAACATCTAATTGGAAGGGACTTGTATTAAGCCATATTATTAACTCGTCTAAATTGATTTCCTTCTTTAGAAAAATTGCGCTTTCATCAAATTTATTTTTTATTATGGAAAATACTGCACCTGATTCAGAGAATCTAAACGAATCTTTTCCTTTTTCGTCGACTCGATGTTCGTGTATATATTTTATTACACCTACTTCAAGATTTAGTTCAAACTTCAATTTCCTTATAATTTTTTCAATGAGATATGTCTTCCCGCTTCCAGAAGTACCAATTACACTAATTATTTTCATAAAAAACCACCGAATCTTAGATTTTGAAAAATACTAGAGATTTAATATAATTATTAATATCTAAAAAGTGTTAAAAGAATTAACTTTGCATTAAGATGAAAGAGAAAGTTTCGCATAATTATGGCTACGAAAAATGAAATAATCGTGTTCGATGCAAATTTCTTTATTTGTATGAATTCTATTAGAGCAAAAAATATTCTGGGAAATTTAGAACAAGCAGGTTCAGATTTAGGGTTTAAATATTTCATTAGCGCCATTGTATTTGATGAAATTAAAGCGTCTCGTACTTTTCGAGAAAAATTTCAAAAAATCATAAATGTCGAAAAGATTGAAAATTTAGAAATTGAATCTATTAAAAACGATCTTAGTAAACAAGGTATTCGTTTTCCTGCTCAAGATCCGGATTTATCCTTGTTATCGTTGTCGCAGAAATTGTTCGATAAAGATAATAACGGTTCTATTAATTTAGTTTCTGACGATTTTAAACTCGTTAAAAACGCTAATTTGTTCTTCCACGGAAAGATAAACATTTTATCTTTGTCTAGTTTTCTATTAAAAATTAATAGAACAATTTCTAATAAGCAACTACGTAGCTATTTCAAAAACATATGGAAGAAAAGTTTGAACTATACGCTTTCATATATGATAGAGCGCTCTAAGATTTATCCTGCTGAAGAAAAGATAACATGGTTAATTGAAAAAGCGATTAGTGTGACACAAGACTCAATTGTAACCCAAGATGCACATTTTATAGATAGTCAAAAGGAACCCGTCAAGTTTAAAATTGGTGCAACCATATACAGACAAGAAATCTCAATTTGCGAAAAATATATTGAAAACCAGAAACTTTCAAAAAGTGAAGATGAACTCGTATCTGGAATCATAAATTTCCTTGAAAATTTAAAAATATCTCGCGAATATGTAAAACAAGCTCGTAAAGCGATCGAGAAACACGATTCTAAAAACGCTGTGAAATATTTAAAGAAGGGGAATGGGTTCTTAATTTCACTTTTACAGATAGCCTCTGGTCAATTAACTAATTTAAAGTATTACGAAATCGTAGAACAGTTAATATGTAGCGAAATTTCAAAGATGGAATTCTTAAGAGCTTTTATTTTAATTTCTTTAGGAAGAGTAAATAACGCCATAGATTCTTTGGAAAGAGCAGCGCTTTTTTCTACAATAATCCATAATCATCAAACTTGTTTAACTTTAAATTACGTAAAAGCTCTGATCCTGTTGTTTCATGGGCTCTATAATAATGCAATAATGGCATATAACTTTACTGAAGAGCTCGCTGACATTTATAACGACGAACGCCTTAAACTCAAATGCGCTATTGGAAAAAGCATAGCGCTTTACATTCAAGGTGAAGATAGTGAGACCGCTATGGTAATAATGGAAGAGATTTCAAACATGGATATGGAGAAAAACTTTTTAGACGCTATCATCGTCTTTAGCGAGCTTGGAGACTATTTTTTAGCTTTAGGTCATTCACAATTAGCTGCAAATCTTTACAACGAAGCGTTAGAAATCAGTATTGACTATAAACTAAAAGTTAGGAGCGATATCTTAATAGAAAAGTTGAAACGTTCTTATATTGCTACCGTCCTTAATGGATACTCTACCGAAGATATTATGGTTGATAAGTTAGATGTCTTACTTAACAAAGCGTATTCAGTAAAAGATGTAGAGAAATACAACGATCAAATCAAGAAGATTTCAAGCTTTAACATCCTCTTTTACACCCCTTTTCCGTACATTACTGGAAAAAAAAAAATAATTCCTTATACCAAACTTCCAAAAGAGTTGCAAGAGGATTACTTAGAAGTAGTTCACTTTGAAAAGTTGAAAGGTAAAGGTGTCTCTAAGTATCTTTTCATCGTTTCTCATTACGAATTAGGCTTGTTAGGAATTATTCTAAAAACAGATGAAACTGTTATAGGAATCGCCGAAAACTACACATTAAAATTTATGCCTACATCTAAAGTTAAAATTTACAATCCGAGCGAAACTTTGAGAGATACTTATTTAATCAGAGCAATTATCGAAGTTGTATCTAAAAATGAATGCGAAATTATATACTCGTTGCCCTCTTTCTTTAAAGCTCTAAATATATAACTTAAAATTTTCTTGAAGCTTTACTTCTTTGACTAACTTGATGGCTATGAACAGCGCAACTTATACAATAATATTTTTTCGTTGTTGGGGATTGAATAATCGTCCCAGTTTTCTTCAATTCAGCATACATTCTACCATCAACTAAAGATGTTCGCCTAGTTACTGCCTTCGCCTTACTCCGAGGAACAGAGCGGCCACATTTGCTACATTGAACATTTTTATAGCTTCCCTTACTTGAGCCGGTTTTACCGCCACTTCTTCTTTTCTTTGGAATGATTTTTTCAGCTTTTTTCTATTAGTCTATTTCTACATCTTAGAATAGGACAAACCTTAAAAAATTTATTCTTTCACTAAGAGAATTGGCAATAATACGCGTTCTTAAGGTTTCCTTACAAGAATGGGGGTTAATTTTTATCGAGCGCTTCAATTTTACTTAATGACTTAAAAGAAAATATTAATCTTTGAACTATAGTTAAAGTAAGTAGTCCTGTAAAGATTATTATGAATATTGGAAAAAATAATGTGAAAGGAGTACCATAAAAAAGATTTGACAGATAAAAAATCCAAAATTCAAGAATAAAAGCAAAAAATAAAATGATTAACCTTTCTGCTCTTTCCATTAAGCCTACACCTTTCAAATTAATACCTTCGTTTTCAGCTCTTGCGCGTATATAAGAAATCATGATAATTAGAAATAATATCGCAAATCCGATTATGTAATTAAAATAGATTATGTAATTAAAATACCCACCCATTATTAACCCTAAGACTATTGCAGCATCAGAAAGCCGATCTAAATTCGAATCTAAAAAAGCTCCTGATTTTGAATAATTCTCTGTCCTCCGAGCTACCTCACCATCGAATATATCAAATGCACCCGCCCAGAAGAACACAAAAGGGACAATCCACGCTATTGGAAAAGGAAAATGTAACCCTCCCCATGCTAGTAAAACAGCCACTGTTATTGAACAAAAAAAACCACAAAACGACAATATATTTGGTGTGAATCCATGTTTAATTAATATCTTAACCGGAAGATCAACAAATTTATTTAGAAATCTTCGCTGATTACTCCTCTTGTTATTAGCTTGATCAGATTTGCTCAATATTTCTGCCTAAATAAGTTTTAACAATAATTAAATTTAAAAGTACTCTATAATAAAAAATTTTTCATACTAATAATTGCAGATTCATTTTAATTAATCGAATCGTAGAAGAAGCCAAGTAAGAACGATTTCCCAAGCTCAAGTTAGTCAAATTCAACTTCTTCAATTCTTTATTGTTTAATAGATCACCACTTTGATCTCCTAGAATAAATAACAAATTATTCGTTGGACTCAATTCCTCAAAAGCCATTCTAAAATCCATTCCATCCTCGTTCAACACGTAAATCTTACACTTTTTTTCAGCGAAGTTTTTAATCGCATCAAATATACCTAAACTTGAATATTTAACCGAGTCTAAAGGAGTTTCAGGGTAGGTCTCTCGTTTTTTCGTTTTTTTAATAAATTTCACAAAAAAATCTGTCAAAAGAATTTCGTTTTTTGGAAAATACTCATCATTGAACAGATCTGAGTTAAAAATAAATGTTCCATACTTATCAAGAAAAACCCATAACTGAATGTTTTTTTCAAGTTTGTTTCTAAGTGTTAATGCCGATAAAATGCATCTTGAGATTACGTCAAGTCGCCCGGAGGATCCTGGGATATCTTTAATGCTATATTTGCTAATGTCAACTGTCGCTGATTTTATGAAAAAAATTAAGTTCACGAATTTAAAATGAAACCATCCAATTTAAATCAGTATTAAGATCCAAGCACGAAAACATTTGAAAATTAAAAAAGAAATTAATTACCTTTGATTTTCCTTTTTATAATAAATCCAGACTACTCTAATTTCCTTTTCTTCAAGCGAGTAATTAAATAAAAAGTACCCATCAAAAGAGCTATAGATAGAACAGTGCCGATAATCCCAGCAACATAATCGTTAGTAATCCAACTTAGGAAAGGAATCCAGGGAGAATACAAATTTTCAAGCCATTCTTCACCATAATAATCTATTAAAACTCTTTCTAGCCCATCAGGATTTTCAGATAGAAATCCAATTGTAAAACCTATTGCTATCACTAACATTAAAGCAGCAACTATGACGATAATAGTGATTAAAGGCCATTTATATCTACCTTTTTCAGCCATCTTCACTTCATCCCCAATATTGATTCAGTTGTAATAAAATCGGGTTTCGTCTTATAGATATAAAATACAATAAGAGCAGAAATAATTGCTTCACCTATACCTATTAAAAGGTGCCAGAATACCATAGCCGGGATGGCAATTTCAATTGGAATTGTCCCACTAATACCTATTTCAATACCACAAATGAAAGAAGCCAAAACAATTGCAATATATGATCCAATAGCTGTAGAGATTGTTACTTTTAACTCCTTTTTTAACGAAGTTTTATTTAAGAGCTTAATAAATAACACTACGATATAAAATCCAATTAACCCCCCTATTATACCCATATTAAAAGCATTCGCACCCAGCGCCGTAATTCCCCCATCCCCAAAAAGGCTCTGAATAACTAAAATTAAAAACAAAACTATAACGGATGCCCAAGGACCAAGTATAATGGCTACTAATGTTCCACCAACTAAATGACCCGAAGTCCCTCCTGGAACAGGATAATTTACAAATTGAAAAGCAAAAATAACCGCTGCCAACACTCCAATGTAAGGGATTAATTTTTCGGAATCCTCTTTTTCGAACATTCTACCCATCCTAAAATATCCAAGTATCATAATAACAATAGTAACAATCCACAGCACTATAGTTGTTATAGGATCTAATAATCCGTCTGGTATATGCATTTTTTATAACCCCATATTTTATTATCGATTAATTTTTTTGTTATGAATAATATTTTATCATAATTTAGTATTATTTAAAAACGATATGATAATTTTATAAATTAGTATGAAGTATCAATTTAGAGCCTTTTGAGTTTTATACATCGAAAAGCACTACGATTTACACTGATTAGTAGAGTTTTGAGGAGATAAAAAGATTGGACATAGAATTACCTTTCAGACACGAAGATGAGAAAAATTTCTTAAATAAGATTCATCCTTTAATTCGGTTTATTCTCCCGTTTATATTAGTTATTCCTTTTCTTATTATAAATGATGTTTATTTAGTAATTGCTATTTTTTTATTTGTTATATTTTTTAATCTGGTGTTTCGTTTACATCTAATAAAGACTTTTTCAAAACTTAAAACATTAACTCCATTTATCCTTCTTATTACAATTTTTGTTCCTTTCTATGTTGGAAACACCGTTTTCTTTCAATTAAACATTGGAATTTCACTAAATATCTATAAAGAGGGATTAATTTTTGCTCTAAATTTATTTTTTCGAATTATTGGGGCCGCATTTGTATTTTTATCATTTCTATCATCATTAACTTATTCTGAATTTATTGAAGCTTTAACTAAACTAAGAGCAATTCCATCATTTTTTATAGGAAGTATCGTTATCATGCTTCATTACATCCCCATTCTCGCAAAATCTAACAGAAAAGTACTGGAAGCACAAGAACTAAGAGGAAAAAACTTTACATCATATTGGCAAAGACTCAAAACACATGCGTTTATAATGGGAAAGAATGTAGTACACAACATGGAAAGAAGCGAGATTTTGTATGAGAGCTTAAAAATGAGGGGATTTTCTGGTAAAATTACTTTTTCTTCAAAGAGAATTAAATTTGCTGATATATTAATGGTGTTAATATTTCTGATTATTATAATTTCTTTCATCTATTTTATCCATCTAGAACAGATATACATAGGGGTCTTAAAATTATTTGTCTAATAGAAGTGGAAAACTTAAATTTTGAGTATAATTCAAATTTTTCTATTAACGGTTTATCGTTAACAATAAATGAAAATTCGATCTATGCTTTAACAGGAAATAACGGGTCTGGTAAAACTACATTTCTTAGATTATTAGTTGGTTTACTGAAACCTAAATCTGGGACTATTAAAATTTTTAACGAAATCTTAACTAGAGACAAAAAGCAATTATGGAGACTTAGGCAAAAAATCGGGTTTTTGTTTCAAAACCCAGACGATCAATTATTTGCCCCAACAATAGAAGAGGATGTAGGTTTTGGAGCAAGGAATCTTGGACTTGAAGAGAATGAGGTGCAAGAGCGAGTTGAATGGGCTCTCGAAGCAGTTGAATTAACAGAATATGGAAAATTTTCTCCCTACGATTTATCTTGGGGGCAAAAGAAACGAGCTGCTTTAGCAGGGTTGTTGGTTATGAAACCTAAATTATTAATTTTGGACGAACCTTTCGCAAACCTTGATTTCAAATCGATTTATAATCATCTAAGAATTTTAGAAACCCTTAGAAAAGAGGACAAGATGACGATTCTTTTTACTACTCACAATCTTTTTTTCATTGAACATTGGGCAGATAAAATGCTAGTCTTAAACAATGGGAAGGCAATATTCGAAGGTAGTCCTGAAGAAGGGTTAAATAATACCAAAATAAGGCAATTACTAGGTTCGTATAATGAACTCTTAAATATTCTTAACAAAAAGTAAACGAATTTTCAAGTTAAATAGAAAAAATTATTTAACCTTGTTTTTATATTGTTACATGGGAAAATGATGATGGAACAATAGCATATTCGAGGACGCGTATGATAACCCGTGATTACGCGTGCAAAGTTATGCAAACATCCTGAATTTATTAATCAACAATTTACTGCATCAAAAATGGGCTCTTAATCTAGCAATTAACGGTTTTACCGTGCGATGAGATTGGAGTCAGACCCAGCATGCAGACATGATTATGCCCCAAAAAGGCATAGAAATTACCGCCTAGCACGAGAGAACTAATTTGATGTTTATGGTATTACCATAAGATGATAAATTTGTGTTAGTGTATTTTAGGCTACAATATATGCTGATTTCAGCATATTTTCACCTCTCGTGGACCAATAATCTGAAACCGCACAAGAGCGCGATTTATAGAAGACCTATTGTGTCTGAATTAAAAAGCTCTTTTAATTCTTTATTCATTTCTCCTTTTTCTTCTTGAAGGTATCTATCCAACACAGAAGAAATCTTTTGAGAATACTTTTTCATTAAAGCTCTTACGAGTCCTATTTGGATGTTTTTATCTGTAGCTATACATAATACTCCCTTTCCAACTTTTAAAGAGAAAATCATCCCTTTGAAGTATTCGGTGATTTGAAGGTGAATATTTCCATATCCAAGGATGTATCCTTGTTCTTCTCCCGCCGTAAATACAGCACCTCCAATAGCTCCAATTTTTTCTACAGATAGGTCATCCTCATTCATCAAAATGAATTTGGACTCGCTCATAATAGTTATTCCCGTGTCATCAATAATTATTGCGTATTTTAAGCCAGGAGTGCTGTTTATAATTTCCTTTAAGAGCTTTTTCAAAATACGCTCGTCCTGAGAATAACTCAATTGGTTCCACCTTTATTTATTTAAGCGCTTTTAGATAAAGTTCAGTACGCCTATTTATTTTAAAAAGAATTTATTTAAAGTAAACTGTAGTCTTTCCCTACTTTCTTAATATAAAAATAAAAGTTTATCTATAAAAACTTAATTCACATGAATTACAATTTCATGTTACACAACGGATTAAAACAGTTCTTGCGCTCTAATCATGTGCTTTAAGGGTTTTACTCCGCTTTTTTTAAATTTTGATTTTTCTAATAAAATGAACAGTTTAAACTTCTTCCCTTTATCGATATCAAACTTCAGTTGGACTAGGTTTGGATCCTTAATTAAATCCTTATTCTCCTTATTGTTAGAAATTGCCCATAAAGCTAATTTGTTCTCATGTACCCATAGTCGTTTTGAGATCTCTGAACCTATTGCGAATCCATTTTTATCAGTTATAACCCCTGCTACAAAATTAGGGAAGTTTTTCTTAATCTGGAGCAAAAAATAATTGACCTCAATTTGATTTATTAGTCTGTTATTTTCTTGTTTCATTCTATCATACCTATAAAAATCAATTGATCTATAAAATAAGATTTAGAAAAAAGTCTTTAAATGGTATATTATCTTGATATTATTTCAATAGAAATAAGATGTATTAGAATATTTGAAAAATTCTTTTTGTGAAATAGTTTTTAATTTAGGAGAACTATTTTTTTTGGATTCCAATATCTAGGTTTTCTATTAATTCTTGAAACCTATTCCTGACTGTAACCTCAGTCACTTGGGATGTTTTGGCTATAATTCTTTGAGTTCTCCTTTCTTCAGTCAGGATAGTTGCGGCGTAAATCGCTGCGGCACACATCCCCGTTGGACCCCTTCCAGAGGTTAACCCTCTTATTTCTGCTATTTTAATGATTTTTTTTGCCATCTTATGACATTCTGTAGATAATTCCAATTCCGACACAAATCGGGTGAGAAAGTCTAAGGGCTTAGTGGGATTTAAGTTCAGTTCTAATTCTTTAGAGATAAATCGATAAGATCGCCCAATTTCTTTTTTGTTAACTCTAGCAACTTCTGCAATCTCATTTAGAGTGCGGGGGACTTTAAACATCCTACAAGCTGCATATAAACTTGCAGCAGCAACTCCTTCAATGCTCCGTCCCCTAATTAAATGAGCTTCAACAGCATCTCTATAAATTTTAGCAGAACATTCACGAAGATTTTTCTGGAGATCGAGGTTTGATGACATTCGATCTAATTCACTTAAAGCAAAAGTTAAATTTCTCTCAGTTGCATCTGAAACTCTAATTCTACTTTGCCACTTTCTTAACCGATATATTTGACCTCTAATTTTTGCAGAGATTTCTTTACCAAAAATGTCTCTATTCTTCCAGTCAATCATTGTACTGAGACCTTTGTCATGAATCATGTAAGTCATTGGAGCCCCCGTTCTTGTTCTTTTCTTCCTTTGATCTGCATCAAAAGCACGCCATTCTGGACCTTGATCTATGTGTTTTTCAGAGTGAACTAGCCCACATTTTTCACAGACGGATAAACCTCTATTTTCATCAAATAATATATTTTCTCCACATTCACTACAAATTGTTTGACCTTGCTTCGTTTCTTCTTTTACGAGACCATTAATTTGATTCCAACTTGAAATAATCTACACCTTTTTAAAGATTGTTCTTACAGAAAAGTTCCTTACATTCTAGCGCATTTTTGCGTAGAGGTTATCACTAGGATTAAATTTCGTCTCAGGTATAATTTTCATTGAAATGTATGGTATAGTTATTGGACCAAAGATCTCTTTGATAAAACCAATTTCTTTAAAATCTTCTGTAAAAATTGCTTTATTAGTTATCTTTTCTAAGTCCTTGGTCCATTTCTTTGCTCTAAAAATATGATGTTTTTTAGATTTTCCGAGATAAAACAAATTTAATTTAATGTATTTTTGCAAACAAGACCCTAACTATTATTTAAAAGTTAGAATAGAGAATTGGTCACTAATATTTAAATATACCTTTTTTTTAAAAAGATATTAGAGGAGTAATTATTCTACTAGGAGTGAACCGTTTTCTTAAAGACTTCGACTTTTTATTACCGTCATTAGGTTAACAATTAAATAAAATTCTTCTGTAATTGATATTTTAACAAGCAATCGCATGAAAAATTTGAATCATTTTTTATCAAAGAGTTAATATTTTGAGTTAGTACAAATTCTTCAAGAGCATTAATCATAAATTCGTTACATTCTCGTTTTAAACAATTATGAATACCCCTTTTAGTGCCGGCGCCCGAAGGAGAAGATATTATCCTCACGGAGTTTAGTATGTCGTTATCTTTACACGCTTTTAGTAAACATTTAAATAGAGAATAAAACCAAGGAGGTCGATATCTATTTTGATAAAATAAGTATTCTACAAGAGAATTTTTTTGAATATTTAAAGGGTTAATCGAAATAGTATTGATCTTTAATTCTGCCAATTTTTGGATCGAATTAACGCAATCTTCTATTGCAGTTTGCTCATTTAGAAATGGAGGTTTAAACAATAAGTAAGCTCTTATACCCACATCGTTTTTTTTACATAGATGAATTGCATCTAGGAAATCTTTAAATTTCATCCCCTTATTTATGTACCTGTTTCTAATGTAATCGTTTACGGTTTCTAAACCAATTGCAATCTCAATATATTTGTTCTTTAAAATGTTCTTCATTTTGTTAAGCTTCTCATTAGTTATGTAATCAACTCGAGATTCTATAACAACTTCTTTAATTTTAGGGAAATCTGCTATCTTTTTGAATATATATTCTCGAACATCTTCAGATATTTCGTTATCGTCGAAAAAGCTTCCAGAATTATAAATTTTAACGATAAAATCCTCCTCATCTGAAGTAATTTCATTTTTTTTTTCTTGAAAGGCATAATTAAATTGGTTAATTATATGAATTTGATCGATTTTATCAATGGTAGAATCTTGGATATATCCACACATTGAACATCCCCCAAAATCTCCCAAAGCCCAACTACATCCCTTCGTTCTTAATATTATCGCGAATTCCTTCCCTTTTTTTTTAAGCAATCGATCTTCTTTTATCCAGAAACTTACTGGTCTATCTAATTGCAATCCTTCGTATTTATATTTTCTATTAATTGAATTAGATCTAAAATCTTTGATTTTTTCGACGAGTAATTTATTTTCGTTAAATTTTTTCGTAGACATCTACAATTTTACCTGTTTTTGAATTTTTTATATAGTTTGAGCCAACTATCATGCTTCCTAATCCGATTAATTTCTCTTGATTTTCATCAAAAATCAATGTTAAGTCTTTGGGTACGAGATTTGGACTAAAATCAATAATTCCTGGACGAAATAAGGTGTTTCCATTAAAGTTTTCGCCATCAAATATCACAGTATTCGTTCTCTCTCTTAAAGGTAGTAACCTATTCGCTCCATTTAGATTTAATTCAATTTGACCTGTATTTATATTGAACTTTCCAAGCTTCTCACGAGTTTTTTGGTCACTTATTTCTATTTGATTACTCCTTTTGTTTCTCCATGTTTTAATCCCATTAGAATATATTTTATTTCCTACATTTGGACCAAATTGATAATCGATAATTTTAATAAATTTACGTGTCCAAGTTTTTAAGAAATTTTTGTTTTCAGGTATAACATTTTCTAATTCTAACATGTCTTTTAGAGATTCAATGTTACTTTCCAAAGACATTAAAGATTCCTTTGTTGTAAGATTGCCTTTAACATCTGTAAAGTAAAATTTATTCTTCAATTTTAGACGAGCTCTTTCAACAATTTTAAAATATCCTGGGTCTTTTAAGTGGCATAAAACAGGAATACTCTCGTTAAATTTCTTCAATAAAGAAATAAGCATATTTGAGGCAATTTCTATTTCTTCGTCATCCCAGTCTCCCGTTACAGATATATCGTATGAATTTACGGGATATATATTTTCTAATTGTCTTGGAATAGCGCCTAATGGCGATGTTAAAATAATTTCTTGGAAATCAGGAAAATCTGGAAATTTTCTTGTGATACTCTGAAATTTCTTATGAGATTTCGACTCGGAGTAAGGTTTTTTTGCCGAGCAAGGAATTAATAAGATCAGTTTAGTCCAGGCTTCTGGTGTAAAATTTTTTACCAGTCTCTCCCGAAATTCTTGAAAATCTGGTCTGTTATATGAAGATGGACCAAAACAGTTAACAGATTTACCTACTTGAGTTATTGGAGTTTCAAATCTCAAAACATCAAAGTATTGCTTATCGAGCAATTTTAAGGTAGAAATTATATTCATATCGTCATAAGAGGATTTTTCGATGAAGCCTCTAAAATCTTCCATTCTCATGTATAATTTGATTTTATTCATATAAGTGTATGCTGAGATGATATTATGAAGCGTTAATTGTTCTGTTTTTTCAGAAGAATATTTGTTACTTAGACTCTGTTTTAAATTTCTCTTACAAATAGTACATGGACACGGGAAATATTTAATCTTATAAATTGGAAGTAAATATTCTATTGTATCATAGAAATTTTCGGCAGATAAATATAGTAAATAAGAACAATCAATTAAATCGATCCCTAGATAAATCAAAATCGGATAAAATTTCGGAATAATTCTACCTGAAACCATCAACACTAAATTATTATCGAGTTCTCTTTTGATTTTAAAAATAACTCTCAAAATGTTCCTGAAATTATTAAATTTGTCAAACAGATCGACTAAATTTAATATTCTCACATTTTCATTATTCTTGATTAAAGGAATGTACAGATCAAATAATTCATAATAATCATACATCCTAATGGTTAATCCAAAATTTAAATTGTTATATTGTAGTAAAATCTGATTAGCATCTTCTATAAAATTGTTAATTTCCTCTTCAGCAAATTCTTTATTTATTGCTGTCGTAGGAATATTAAATGGAATCGAAGGTACGATATTATCTTCTTTAAAAATGTTGATGTTAGAATCTAATTTTTCCTTAAAACTTTCCATTGAACCATTATGCGTATATATAAAACCAGTCTTCTTAAATTTATCTCGCAAGAATCCAATTTTTAAGTAAAAATCTTTTAAAACTAAAAATATTTCATGATCCTCAAACTCCTCAAGAAAGCTTACATTATTCATTAAACTTTTTTTCATCGGAATAATAATATTTGGCGTTGATATGAACCTTTTAGTTTCTTTTGAATATACTATTCTTCCTACTCTTGAGAAACCTACACTTTTTGTAATTAATTCAAAAAAATAATTCATACTTTTCAATTAAAGATATCATTCTTTTGTAATTAAATTAATTTATTTCG
>Ga0255055_10000948_pt1 | contig 22100 bp, 43 predicted proteins | sample JV7_2_27_MG_FD_188633 | JGI IMG/M metagenome (GOLD analysis project Ga0255055, IMG submission 188633) | Seawater microbial communities from Jervis Inlet, British Columbia, Canada - JV7_2_27 | ecosystem: Environmental > Aquatic > Marine > Inlet | place: Canada: British Columbia | collected...
CCGCATCGATTACAGCGACTAAGCAATCCTCGTATTCCCATCACTCCACCTTGTTCGCAAAGAACCCGTGGTCAGCCTTTAGCACCTTCTCGTAGGCGTACCTGATCTCTTCCTCTCGCAATCGGCTCGGACTGAGCCCGTGGATCACAGTCACATCGGGCTTCGTCCCGAGGTCAATCCCGATGGTGATGTTCTCTTCGAGCAGCTTCTTCAGGGCTTCACCCGAGAGCTTATGACACGGGCCGCACTCAACCCAATTGCTATGCACCTTCGGGCTATCGGACAATATTGGTCCCTCACCCGGACGGAAGAGTTTGTGCCAATTTCGACCCGCCGAGCCATATATCTGCGCGGAACACAAGGTCCGACCGCACGCCGTACACTTCCACAAGTCATGCGGCTCACCACCACGAGCCAACTGTGGAAGACCGCATCGTTCGCAGCAGCGAAGATCAGCCATCCCATCCCCACCTGAGCACGGTCCTGTCCGATCCCTCAATGGATTCCTCGGGGAGTACATCGTACAGGAACACGGTCTTGCCCTCGCCCTGCTTCTTCTCGATCATCACCGCGACCTCGCCCTTCCAATCCTCATCCCACCTGCGCTGCAAGCAGTCGCATCTCGCCAGCACAGCCCGGCCCTCGAAGAGAACGGTAGGCGCTTGCATGATCTTGACTTCGATCTTCCGATGCCGCAGGTAGTCGAGCAGGCTATGGAACACCTTGCTTTTCATCAGTAGGTCATCGCTCATCGATGCGATGAATGCTGTCTCCGTCTTTGTCGTCATCGTTCTCGCCTTTCAATTCTCACTGTCCTCAAGTCTTCCATCGCATAGATAGTCGGCTCCAATTTTCCGAGCCATGTGACTGCGATCTGTGAGATGGGATCGCTCCTGCCTACCGCTGTCATCTCGATGGTGGTCGCGACTCCACGTCTCGCCTTCCCCTTCTTGGGCACAATCCAGACCACGTACCTAACCTTCCTCATCGACCTTCCTCAACGACTCCGCGCCTGCGATGCTCTTCCAGACCCGTTCCTCGGGCACCTTGTAGAAGAGCCAGCCGAGCAACTTCCACCAGAGCCAGACCGGCATCCATCGCGGCTTCGGTCTGAGGTTAGCGAAGGCTGTCTTCCACACGTTCTGAGGCGTGAAGCCTGCTTCCTTCGCTGCCTGCCTCGCGTACCTACGCAGCCGCTTCGCCTGTCTACCGCTCATCGTCATCTTTCCCTGTGTCATCTTCCATCAACTGCATCCCCTGCCACGTACTCATCGCCCGCCTAAGCTCATCCCGCAGGTTCGGGGTCGGTATCCTATTACGCCTATCGCGCATTATGCGCTCGATGTCCTCACGCTTTCGCACCTTCGCCTCAAGCTCTTGGAACTCTCTCGGCACGTAATCTTTCTTGGTTCCCTGACGCGAGAGGACATGATCGATGCGGTCCTCGAACTCGGCCACAGAAATCTCGCCATCGATGAAGGACTGAGTGATCGCGTCGAGAGGTATCTTCTCATGCGAACGCGGCAACGTGCGCGTCCTCTTCCAGATGAAGTGCATCGTTTGTATCCCCACGACCGACAGGACAAGACTCACGAGGAAGAGCGGGATGGGATAGCCACGGATTGCGGCTAAGGCGAACAATCCACCCCACACTATCACGAGGAAAGTTCCCCGAGTCGTCAGGTCGAACATCCACTTCACGCCGTTCGGCGGATCAAGGTTCATGGACTTCATCTTTGATCCTCAGTCTGTAGCCCTTCGCTGCGAGGATGAAAACTATCTGAGGCCAACTAGGTTCATGGAACCTGATCTGACCACGCTGGCCGTGAGGCTCTTCGACCTCGATGCCAACCGACTCGAAGGCCAGCTTCATCCGCCTTGCGATCTCAGCTTGTTCTTCAGCGTTCAATCTCGTGTTTCTCCATCGTGTGTATCTCACCATCGGTTGTCTCTGAGCCGATGAAGCAAGGCACCAACGGCCCGCACAGCGTCTCCATCAGCCGTGCCTTCTTCCCGTATCTCTGGCTCAGGATCACCTTCACCCCGAAAGAGATGTCGTGATACAGGGTTACCTCGTTGCACGACCCTCGTTGCTGAGGTTTCGCGTAAGTCACCACCTGCTTCCAACAGACGACCGCTCCGCACTTCTCGCAGCGATATAGGTCAGCTACCCCGTGCTGCAAACCGCATCGGTCGCAGTGCTCTACCGGATTTCCGTCAAGGGTCCGCAACAAACCTCACCCCCGTACTCTTTGTCGAAGACGATGTGCCTCGTGTCTCTCGTGGCAAGTCGCCGGAACAACTGGTTCGAGCAGACGACCGCCCCACACTCTTTGCAATGCCATCGTCTCTTCTCGTTCATGTGGATCGTCCCACACATCTCGCACTTGGACTGCTTCTCTGCCTTCTTCTGCCGCTGACGCCAACGCTTCGGCCTCTTCCCTGTCCACTCGGTAGTCCCACACCAACAGAAGGCGAAGGGCTCATCGTAGTCGAAGAAGAACGGGTTGCCGCACTCTTCACATCGAGGCCAATCAGGCTCGTGCATCGGGTTGTTCACCATTCGAGTTTCCCACCGTACAGGTCGTGACCGGCTCCCCGAATTTTATCCGCACATGGCCCGCAGATCACTTGCCCATCCTTCCTTCTGTAATGTTCCTTCGCCTCGTTGTGGCACACCATGCAGCTATACTTTCGCGGCTTCCCCGGCGTCATCTTCAGCTTGCTCTTCCCCGGCTTCAGCTTGGTCATCTTCTGTTCGATCTTCACAGGCATCGGAGCAGCGACACCAACCGGAGCAGCGACACCATCGATGATCTCAGTCACCGGGCCGCAGGCCGTGTTCTGCCCGTCCTTCCACACCTGATGGTAATGGGCTCCTGCTCGACCCGAATCCACCTGAGCATGACACAAGATGCAATCACACGAGCTACACTTGTAAAGCTGCATCGCACCGTGCTGCTGCCCACACCGAAGGCAACGCCCCGCGATGTCTATTCTAGGTAACGCAGGCCGGTCGTCAGACTTGCTCATACCGACCTGATGCAGAAGAGGGCTCGGCTTGTTGGCTTGACGGCTTAGTTCATCCCATCGAATCCTCTCAGCCTCTTCGACGGCTTTCGCCAACCCATCGCTGACACGCTGACGACCGTACTGCGCCCGGTCCTTGTCGATGGCTTCCTCAGCCGCGATGGCTTCCCGTAGCTTCTTCTGCAAGCTCACGAGCATCCCTTTCGTGCTGTACGAGGACTCCCTGCACATCGTCCTTCAGGTATCGAGTCTCTTCTACCTCACCCTTCCACACGACACCGATGATCTGCGCTCCATCTCCGATGCAGCCTTCCTTATCGAGAGCGATCTCTGTCGCACATCGGACATCGGAAGCGTTCCCGGCTCGCGTAGTTCCGTCCTTGAAGATCACCAAGACGTGCCACATACTCTCTTCACTCCTTCCGCTAATCGCCAAGTCGATGAAGCGATTGATTTTCAGTGCCTCGGTCATAGCCGCGTGTCGCTCTTCCCAACTCCCTGCTTCCCGCGCTTTCCGATTCGCCTCTTCTGCCGCAGGATGACCGCAATGACCATGATCTTCCCAACACTCACCGCACAGCGCACCCGTGCAGAGCCAGCAATATTCGCGCTCATGCTCGCGCAGCAGCAGCTTGCCGCACCGACCGCACCTTACCTGCGTATCAGTCTCAGGTCTTGCCATCTCATCACGTTCCATTCAGGATCATCCGCTGCCACCATGTACGCCGCTTCCATCACGTAGCTCACATTCGGCAACGTGACCTGTGCCGTGTGATGCAGGGTTGCTGAGTTCTGACCGATGGTCGCCCTGCAAGTGATCGACTCGACCTCGGAGTAGTCATGGTTCGTTCGCCTGATCTCGAACGCGCAGGCCGAGTCGGGCATGATCTCGAAGTTCGCATAGACGTAAGCGCACACGCCCTGTTGGCAAATCTCCTGCGCTCCGTCTGTGTGCCAATAGCCGTATCGCACGATCTCTTCGAGAGAAAATGGCTCATGCTCCGAACAGCCAGATGCCATCAGGGCTACCAGCCCGATCAGGACGCAAAAGTATCTGCTGCCCCTTTTCGCCCCTATGTCAGAGGCCCCTGTTATATTTTCATGTCTCCTATTCATCGTCGTACTCCCACTCTTTTCCCGTTGTCCACTCATAGACTCGATGAAGGATGAAACTCAAAGAGGTCATCTCGACCTCAGCCTCGAACGCTTCAAGTTCCTCAACACGGTCGGGATACTTCTCATCGCCTTCAGTCGGCCTGCTCCTAAGCGCGGACAGGATCATCATGGCACCACACCAAAGCACTTCGCTGCCCTCGCAGTAGTCTTCTTCATCCGCTATCTGATCGAAGAAGCGACCCACCAACGCTTTCATGTGAGCAAGCCTGATCTCCGCGAGGTTCCCCGGCTCCTTTGACTCGTGAATGATGCGATAGTACGAGTCAAAGGATGGCCTCAATATCTCGGGCATCCCCTGCGGATACTTCTCATCGTTGTCAGGCGTCCACGCCCTTACGTTGTCAAGCCAAGTCACGCTTAACCTTCCTCGCGATCCGAAGTTTCTCTTCCCACTGGTCCTTCATGTCGCCTATTCTTCTGCTGTACTCGCCCAACTCTTCGTCTGACATCTCGCGGCGCAGGAACTCCCCAAGAACCCTCATCGCGGCTTTCTCTTCGTTGCTCTTCGACATCGCGTTCTTCCATGTGTCGTATCACAGGCTTCACCGTCTGCCACCAGTACACTCGCTTCTTCATCCGCACACTCCTGTTCTGAACAGCCCCATCAACGCGAGGAAGAATCCCACCGCGAACCCCGAGCCGAAGAAAATCCATCGGATCGTGTCATCGTCCGGGGGCTTCAGTTCATCATGCCTCTGAGTCGTGTACCGATAAAACCTCTCACGAAATTTCATCATCCTCGATGACCTCGATCCTCTCGTATATCTCCCACAGCAACCACGTCCAGCATTTCGCCTTCTTGCCGTTCTCGAACATGATGGTCGCGTTAGAGCCGACTATATGCTCGATCTCGCCTCTAGTCCCGAGGCCCTTATGTTTGACCTTCATGCCCTTCTTAGGATCGTCCATGCTCTCGAAGGCTCCGCTCTGGATCGTAGTCATCGCCCGGTCCCATCGACTCGCTGCGCCGGAGCAAAATTTCAGCCATGCCCTCGGGGTCTTCGCATTCGAGCTTGAGTTCACCGCGCTCGATGAGATCGTTCGCATCCTCACACACCGCACCGCACTCCTGACACTTGATCTCGCTTGGGTCGAGGTCTTTCCGGCCCGGAAATTTCGTGATGATTTTGCACTCACGACAGATCGGAAACCACAGTTGCACGTCACTCATGTCGATCCCTCTGCTCTGACCGATAGCCTCGCACCTTGAACTGGTATGGCCCAAGTCGGATTGCCTCGACGTAATCGAATCCACATAGGAAACGCTTTGCCTCGCACTCGTACAGATATTCCTCGCCCGGAGCGATGAACCGATTGACCAGCACGGTGAAGACCGGGTTCATGCGCATGACCCAAAACACCAAGCGCCGATCCTCAGAGACACCCGACTTCATCGCGACACCACGTAGTCGCGCTCTTCGATGAACCGAACGCGAATGTGGATCAACTCTTCACTGAAATCCGCCGCGCCGATCACCAAAATTTTCCCTGTAGGAGACTCTTCGACCGCGTACTGATCGCCTCGCGTAATCTTATCGACGTGATCGACCTTCTCATAGCCATGAGTCTCGCCTGATTCGAGGTCAACTCCCTCAATCGCAACGATCATGTCGTGCTCCCATTCCAGCCAACCGCCTCATCGACCAGCCACGAAATTTGATCGAGCAAGTCGGCTATAATCATCAGGTCACCGCCAGAGCCAAGACCCTCTACACGCTCCTTCGCGTGCTCGACCTTGCCCTGAATTTTCTGTAGCTGCTCGCGGTACTGATCGACTAGGGGCCGCTGATGCCCTTCATCAGCTTCTCCACGCCCTCGATGGCCTGCCCTACGGTCTTCCATGTCTCACCTTCCTCATCGGGAATTTCGATCCCGAACTCTTCCTCAAGCCCCATCACGACTTCGATAGCATCGAGGCTGTCCGCGCCGAGGTCATCAGCGAAATTTTTGTCCTCGGTCACGTCTTCGGCTGGACAACCTAGCTCCATCGCGATAGCGGCTACCACCCGTACTCTGACATCATCAGAACTCTTCTCCGACATCGTATCCTCTCTCCCTGATTCGATACATCTGCGTTGTCACCGAGATCGGGTTGTCATCTATCCAGACATCAACCATCCATCCCGCGTGTCGTGCAGCCTCAATTTTTGACTGAGGCAACACCGGATCACCAGCGAAGACGATGGGGATGAAATTTTCCCCTACGTCCTCGTGAACCTGCTTCACCTGTTCCGGCCAGCACTCGCACCGCTGCGTCACCATCACGATCTGATGCTTCGTGTGGTTGAGGACCGAGTGACAGAAGGCACGCCAAAATTTTGGGTCCTTCGTCCACGTATCATCGTAGTCGATTCCGATTACCATGAGTCTACCTCACCAGATGCGGGCCGAGCACCAGACCAATCGTTAGTCCGATCAGAATGTAGAGCAGACCCAAAACGATGTCCCTCTTCGTCAGCATCCTAATTTTCATTGCGCTCATCCTCTCGAATCTTCCGCGCCTGCTTCGAGATCGCAGACCTGACCCCACCGACCGTCTTCAGTTGCATCTTGCACGGGCGGCAGCACCACAACCTGTTCGGCAGTCGGGTCATCACCACACCCACACCGCCCCACGGTCCCTTACGTGCCCACCTGCGTCTCTTCACGCCACAGTTGTAGCACGTCTTCTTCGGGCCGTAGCCCGCGTCTACCTCGACTTCACGCGGTCGCTTAGGCATTCCTCATCCTCATAGAGCGGGAGCACCGGGCCACATCGTTTCAGTGGCGCTCCCTGTCTCGGCAAATATTCCGCCGGAAGGCTAGTGATCGACCGAACATGACGCAGATGATTGAACGTAATGTCGCCGTTCTTCACCGCGATGATGACCACGCTGTACTTCTCGACCACCAGATCGAAGTCAGGCTTGTCAACCTTCTCGATCCTCATGCTTCCTTTCTTATTCCCCTTCGTAACTTCAACGGTCACAACTTGATTGACGCACAGGACGACTCCACACTTCGAGCAACGGAAGCGCGGCTCACCCGCCTTGTAGTATCCATTGGCAGGATGATGCGCCCCTACGTGCTTCACGCCACATCGAACGCAGCGACCGTCCCAAGCCATCAGAACGGAATCGTCACGAGCCCGAACACCGAGGCCATGAATAGAAACACAGCCACGACCACGAGCATCGCGATCAGTTTCATCAGAGGCGCGATGACCCTGCGGAACAAGATCAACCCCGCCGCGATCCCTATTGCTACCTCAATTACCGGACTCATCCTCTCACTCCCTGTCAGGTTCGGGAGCTAGGCCGGGCTGCTCGCCCCACTCTGATGTCCCGTCTCGTCTAGTCACCAGAGCCGCCTAGCTCCCTCACTTCATGTAACGCAGCGAGCCCTTCAGTCCTGCTCCTGAAAGAGCTTGCCGCGTACCTGCTCCGTCTTCGGCTGCTTCTTCAGGCAGACAGCGCACATCCACGTCACCGCCTTGCTCGACTCACGCACGCTGAACTCCTTGCTCTTACCGCAGCGGCCAGCGCACTTCACCATGAGTAGCTTCATCTTCGGATCGCTCACAGGCCATCCCCCTTTTGCTTTCTTCGGGTCATAGAACATCACCGCCACCAATTTCCCTCGGGCTCAGAACGTCTCCATCGAAATAGCAACCACCCGAGCAATCCCGCAAGGGAAAGCCCACCAGCTACCGCGAACAGATGCCGGTCAAGGTCGTTGTTGTAGAGCGGCTTCTGCGGTGGTCCCTTCGCTCTCGATGGTCTTCGGGTCGAGGGTGCTTCTTTGACTCTGAACATCACGATGTCCTTTCCTAGAAGAGCGCCACGAAGAACGCCACGAGGAATCCCGCACACGCTGCGAGACACGTCCACGCTCCGGCCTCGGAGATCAATCCCATCTGACCCATGTACCTGCGCCGGTCAGGGTCCGTCTCCGCGAGAACCTGATTCATGCACCGCTTGTGCATCAGCGTAGCCTTCGCTCTCAAAATTGCCGCTCCAAACGCCGCAGCTACGGCAATGGCTAGGTAGACCCATATCATAAGAAACGCTCTCCTGCGTCGAATTTGACGCCCTGCTGGCTCATTTGAGCACCCTATCGTGCAGCCAGTTGGCGGTCACTACTCCACCGAGCAGTACACCGCCAAGCCACAACGGACCCACAGCTATCCGAGGCCATCCCCTAGCTTCATGTGCATACCTGTCTTCAGGTTCATTTGAAAACCCCTCTCCGACGAAGCTCATCTCCCAAGAGCTTCTGAGTCTCTTGGCACTTGGCTCCGCTCAGGCTCTCCTGCTGAATGTGCTGCTGGTAGGCGACCGTGACCGCCCTGTGCGCCTGCCGGAGCACGTTGTTCGTCATCGTGCGCTCGTGCTCGTCCTCTTGAATGATCTCGCGGACGTGCTTGCGCAGGAATTTAGGAAGTCTCATCATCCTCGTCTCCGAAGTCGGGTGACTCCTTGAACATCTTACGCAGCCAGTGGTCGAGCATGGCGACCAGACCAACCGGAGTCAGCCTAGTCGTCACCTGCTCGATCTTGAAGCTCGCTTGCTCTCGACCAACCGCGTCGAGGATGCGGACCTCGATGTGATACAACTCTCGCTCGCGCTTACTCACGGTCTGCCTTCCGCAGCTTGAGAAGGACCACGTACTTCGCCTTCGTTCGCCAGATCGCTCCGCATCTTCGACAGTGAATTTGCGAGTAGTCCGATGGCGTGTAGCGATAGCCACTGAACGCCGAGTGGTTGCATAGGTGCTGCCAGATTTCCCACTCACGTTCCTCGGGATACTTCCTGCGCTCCTTGCACTCACAAGCGTATCGCGCTCTAGGCTCTTCGTAATCTCGTAGCATCATCATTCTCTTGAGAAAACTCGTAACGCACTCTCATCAAAATCTTGCCGAGATGATTCTCGCCTTCGCCTTTGTAGACTCCCCAAAACTTGTCGCCCCACCAATTCCCCTCTTCGATTTCCTCATCCCCTGTAGCCAGCAGCTTGCGCCTGAGCTTCGCGTGACGAGAGAACTTCTGACGAACGAGGTCTTCCATGACCTGTAGCCTCTCGTCATTCCAGCCCTTCCTCAAGGTAACCACCCGGCCTCGCCTCTTCGCCTCACCCGGATTACTGCACTCGCGGATCATCGCACGCTGGCGAGGGCTCACTGTCTTCGCAGCTTGGTAGGCGTGCTCGACAGTCGGGAAGCTCATCCCATCCATCTCGACTTCTGCATGAAAGAAGTTCGAGAGGAACGAGTAGGCCCCACGAAACGAAGAGATCACTTCCGAACCTTTCCTCTCTTCGCCTTGTCGTTCAGGATGTGAAGCGTATCGGCCTTGCACCGCTTGGGCACCGTCTTCGTCATCTTGATCCAATGGCTACGGTCTTCGCTCAACAGATGCGTGAACGTACACGAGGTTGTCGCATTCTCATCGATGTCAGACACATAACCCGCGTAAGTGCGCTCGACTACCTCTGTCAAAGGCTCTTCACCCGGCTCGCGAGCAAGAACCCTCGACCTGCGCTCGGTATGTGCTACGGTCTGACCCATCAGCCTCTTCGCCAGTTTCGCGATACGAACCGACTTCATGTCATCACGCTTCAGCTTCATCCTGAGCTTCGGATGGATACACTGCTCCAACCTACTCTCGATGTCATCCTTATCCATCGTCCTTCTCCTTGAGCGGAGCGAGTGGCGGGCTCGCTCTCGCGCTCGCTAAACGTACACCCTCTGATACTTCTTCGCGCCAACCGAGGATACCATAGCCTCGATGTGGCCCGGCAGTTCCTTCGCGTTCGGCACGAGGATCACGTTCTCTTTACCGAACGCATACTTCAACTCAGACACGCTCTCACGCGACTGAACGTATAGCACCTTCACGATGATGCCCTTCCGCTCGCACTTCTCGCGAATCTTCTTCGTCCGTTCCTTGTCGCGCTCGCCGCAGAACTGACCATCCGCGATCAGCAGCACCATCGACAGGCTGTTCGACTTCAGGCACACACTGTACGCAGCCTCGAAGGTCGGTGCGTACTCCGTACCGCCTGTCGCCATCACGCCAGCGCATCTCATCAGGCCGTCCTCGCCATCGTGGTTCGTCGCCACATGGACATCGCCGGGCATCAACCTGAAGTTGAAGCGCACCCGCTTGTGCCCCTGCAACGCCTTGCACACCATCACGCCAGCCTTCCGCATGAACTCGATGGGAGCTTCCTTGCTGCCGGAAGCAGACGCCATCGACCCGGACCAATCGCCCAACAACTCGACGTAAATCCTGCCCGGATCATCCCGATGCTCACGCCTGATGAACGGCTTCTCACCGTTCGTCTTACGATAAGACTTCGCGTCCAACCGACCGCGACTCGGGTTCCTGATCTTCGTATCTTCGGACCTCGGGTCCGGTATGTCGAACGCATCACGCAGCCGGTTCACGCCAGCCGCGATGTCCGGGTCCGCGAGGATGCCGTGATAGTCGGACGGCACGATCTCCCTCTGATCCTTGCCCGGCTCCATCCCACCACGACCACTCTCGCCCGGCATCTCGGGCTTCGACGCACGCCCATCGATACCTTCGGTGCCCGGATCAATCTCTTCTTCACCAAGCCCCGGTGACGTACCGCTGTTCTCATCCGTCTCGCCCTCTTCACCCTCACCGCCCGCACCGCTACCCTCTTCGAGATCGCCCATCGGGCAATCCATTGCACCCTCACCCATCGCCTTCTCTGTCTCCTGCGGGAAGTGCTTACGCAGGATGTCAACGATGGCCTGCGCCTCTTCCTTGACTTCAGTAGCGTTCTCACACTCGTTCCACGCACGCAGGATGTGCGGCCAGCACTCGTCAAGCGCCTCGTGAAACTCGGGCCTGACCTCACGCTTCGCAGTCTCGTAGTCCGATAGCTCTTCAGCCCTGAAAGCAAAGCGCGTGAAGATCGTGAAGTTCCCGATGGCCCGCACCGGGTCCTCACCGCGCACCATCTCATACAGGCGCGAGCGCAGTGCCTTCCACGCGATCTCGTTTCCATGCTTCACGAACCACGCGACCCGCAGCCAGTGCTGCGAACCGATGCGCTCGATGCGCTCATCCTCAAGCATATTCCAGATAGAGCCGAGCAGGTTTTGCTCTCTCTTCTCTTTCGCATACGTGAACCGCTCGTGCAACCGCTCATGGAATGCCACGTACTGCGTGAACAACCATTCGTCCCGGCGAGAGATGCTGTTGTACTCGCGCATCCACTCGCGAAGCATCCGCTGCACTTCGAGCAAGTTCCCACTCACGTACTCGCTCCCGATGATTCTTCCGATGATGTCCTTATCCACCGGCTCGATCCCCAACACGCCACGCAGCAACGTCTCCGTTACCGCACGCTCCTGCATCGGATTCATCTCCGGCGTCCTGAGCCCGAACACGCTCATTATGTAGACTGCCATCGGGTTCACCCAAATCAACCGCTTCGAGTGGTCGCACCATCCCTCTTTGCCCTTCAGGATGTCATCGGCAGTCTGGCCGATCCGTACTCGGTACTTCCCGGCTATCACTCTCGATGATTGCGCGATCCTACGAAGCACGTCAGACCGGGTGAACCAATCTGCTCGTGTCGTCTGATTCGCTCTGTCTCCTAGCCACATGATCTATGCCTCTCACTCTCTATTGTCAGTTGAGCAGGAGAGAGAATCGTTCCGATTTTGTCCGGTCAAACCGGAGCGCAAGGCTTGCAAGCGCCACTCCCTCTCCTGCACTTTATCGAACGTCATCTCAGGGCGAGTCCTGCCTACAGCAACACGCCCGAAGCCGAGAGGTTCTGAAGCCTGTCGATCTCCTGCTCCAACCACGTCAACAGAGGCTTCCGCCACTCGCTCTGACTCACCCAACCTTCCACGTCACTCGTGCTCATCGCTGCGAGGTCCGAGAACGTATGAATGCCCCGGTTCAACAGGTCATTCAGGTCGCCCCAATGAAGCTCACCCAAGTCAGCTTCGGTCACGAACTCACGCAGCAACGTGCCGAGTCGGTACGGCGTCTTCCAATGCTCAGGCTTCTCTTTGCTGATCGGATAACCTTCCCGATCCTGCTCGACGCCCGCCGTGCTCTTCGTCGCGTTCAACACCGCCGCGACCTTCAGCACGCTCTTCGTACCGAGGCCCTGACGCTCTAGCTTCGCGCTCGGGTCCGTCAATGTCCAGAGCAAGCTGTAATCCGTCACGCCGTTATCATTCATCATCTCCCGCATCGGTTCGTAAGGCAAATACTCCACCTGAAACACACGGTTGATGACCTCGTATGCGAACTTCGCTTCCTCTTCGATCAGGTTCACGACCTTGCCGCCGCGTCCCATCTTGAACGTCTGCGCTGCTGACTCGATGACCGCCTTGACGCGATCCGTAGCCGCCCGGTTGTGACCAACCACATCAGGCAACCACGTCAACTCAGCCGAACGAACGAGAGCCGCACGCTCATCGCCGTTCACCGCGATCTCGATGGCGAAGTCGTTCGCCCACTCAAGCATCCCGCTCACGAGAGGCGGACGCGGAAGCTCGCCAGCATGATACATCGACATCACTTCCTTGAACGTCTCCATGATCGGGCCGATCAGACCTTCGTGCTTCTTCGCGATCTGATCTTCGAGCACGCCCTGCACAACCTCTTCGGTCGGCTCGTAGAAGTAGACCTTACGAAGCCGACGACCGAGCGCCCAACAGAACGACTCGACCGCTGAATCGTGCTCTTCCGTGTTCATGTCCGCGATCACTTTGAAGCCGGGCTTCGCCGTGATGATTCTCCCCAACGCCGTCACGGACAGGTAGCTCTCAGAGATCACAGGAATCATCACATCCTGCGACTTCTGCGGCGACCGCGACATTTCGTTGTAGAAGAACGGACGGCCCACATCGCTGTCCGCACCCATCGCGAGCGAGAGCGGACCCCAACGCCACACCAGACCCGAATCGCTCTTCACGATAGTCGCGCTTGAACAGTCCGGGCACGCATTCACATCGCTCTCGCCTTCGATCACGAGCGATTGCCAACCGCATGAGCACCTGATCTCGGTCTGCTTCACGTAGCAGCCGATCAGGTCATCGGGCTCATCCGTCTGCCGTCCTGTATGTGCAAAGAACTTCTCATCGATGAGGCCCTGACGGAACTTCTCATCAAGCTCATCGAACGTCAGCGTAGATGGATCGATGCCGTAAGCATCGCCCACGAGAATCATCTTGTTCGCCAGCGTCTTGCCTGAACCGGGAATCCCGATCTGAGCGCAACACAGGCCCGCCTCGAAGCGCACCTTCGCTGTCTCGTACTGATCGCCGCGAAAGCGCACCTTCGCTTTCTTGTTGAGTCCCATCTGTCCACTCCTTCTGTCAGAATTAGATGCACGCCTGCCCCGCCTCTTAGACGTGGCAACCTTCGTGCCACCCTTAGAGCCCTTTGTTTTCGCCATGTTCGCTCTATGGTGTAGGTAAATTTTTGCCGCTTTTGCAGCCCTTTTCAGCCCCCAACAAGGCGGACTTCTCCCTGCATTAGATACAACGCAGGGAGCCCGTCAGACCTGCCTACAGGTGATTCAGGCTCTCAGCGACCGTTTTACATCGTTGCCGGAACGTCGAGGAAGGGACGAACCGGGGTAGCCGTCTGGCGGGAATCTCAAACACGCCGCTCGGGTTCTCCACCTTTCGCGGATCATAGTCCTTCGACCGGAACGAACCGAAGTTCGTCAGCGCGACCGCATCTCCGTGGGCCACGCACTCCGTTATCTCACTAGAGAGCACGCGAACAATCGTCTGCAACACCGGCCTCGGGATGTCGGTGTTGTGCTCATCCGACAGTATGTCGCAAACCTTGTCCAGCAAATCGCTCTCGGTCACGCAGGCGCTCCGGGCCGCAAGAAGTCGTACACTCGATTGCTCTTCTCGATTGTCCACTCTTCACCGAACAGATCGGTCTGCTCGAAGTGCTCAACGATAACCTTCGACCGCTTCCCTGTGCTTCCGACATCTGAGTAGTGCGTGTGGCCTGTCACGGTCGGATACAGTTGCGCCTCTTCAGGCACGTCCTTGTTCCGCAGCACGTTCGTCGGATGGAAGTCCTCAGTGAAGAGCAACGCTTCGAGGACATAGCGCATCGCATCGCGATGCTTCTCTTCATCCATCTGCTTCGCACCCTCGGTCACGAGCTTCAACAACTCAAGCTCCTTGCCCGCAAACCGACCACCACCACGACCACCGTTGTCGCCCTTATCCTTATCCATCTCCCCTGACGCGACTTTATCACGTAGCTCTTCGAGGCCGACCGAGCTTCCGACGAACGTGATGATCGTATCGAGTACGAAGTCTTGCCAGCCACTATCCTTCGCCAGCCCGGTGTCCTGACCGAGCCGCGACAGTGAGCTTGCGACCCGCGTTGCTTGCTCAATAGCTTCGAGCCGCTGCTGCTCTTCGAGGAAGCTGATCGTGCCCATCTGAATCTCGAAGTTGGCTTCCATCGGATCATAACCGTGCAGCGCAAGCTCGCACCTGACCAACTGAATGAGCCCTCGTGCGATAGCCGCCTGCACCTTCTTCACCGACCGGGCAAACCTGATGTCTTCCATCGCGAGGTTCTTCCCGAGGATGCCACCACCTGTCCGCTCGGCCTGTAGATACTCACGAGGTACACCGATGGCCGCATACATCAGGTCTTGCCAGTAGCGCAGGTCTTCGATGGCCCTAATGTCGGGCACGCCGCCGATGGTATCGACTCGCGTTTGTAGTCCCTGCATCGCAGGCCAGTACAAGTCCTCATCATAGGCGAAGATGTTGACGCGCTGGTGGAACTCACCGCTGCTCTTGATCTGCGCCTTCCTACTGTTGAGCCTCTTGTACTCCTGAATGAGTGCAGGTATCTCCGAGGGCGGAACGCCATCAGCAGGGAAGTGAAACACCCGCTGCTGAACCGCTCGCGTCACCCTCGCAAGCAGCACCGAATCCTCGGACACCTTCACCGCTCGCCAGATGGGCCGGGCAGGCTCCAACCAACTTCGCCCATGAAATGCGTGAAGCACTCGCCCTCGCATCGATGACCTGCCCGGCAGTCTCGTGTGCCAAAAGTCCCACGGCGGGAGCACGGCCCCTGAGCCCTCGATCTCCCAACCATCGAGCCGTCCGAACTCGATCCTCGGGTGGACTAACGTGGCGTCGATCTCCTGAAGCGCGACGATCCCGATGACTCCTGACTCAAGCTGCACCGCTTCTTCGGGAGTCACGTACACGGCCTTGCGAATCTGCTCGCCGTACTTCGGCATATCTCGGGAGATGTCGCCCACGATGTCCTCGAAGCGCACGCGCTCCAACATCCTGTCGGCAACCTTCTGCGTCTCAGCATCGTCGGACACGACCGAGAATGACTTACCTGACCTCGGCTCGACAGGCGCGGCCTCTTCTGCAATGATGTCCAGCGACTTCGCGATCAGCGGATTCCGTGCGTCCATCTCATCGACCTCATCGTAGCGCAACCTGCGCTCGGGGTCGATCTGCATGAAGTCCTGTATGTCAGCGAAGAGGGAATCTTTGTAGAGTTCGGCCTGCGCCTTCTCTCGCTCCGGCAGGATCGGAGCTTCCTGTTGGAAGATCGAATCGAGGAAATCTGCTATGCGACCCATCGCTCAGACCTCACGGTTTATAGTCTCCAAGTATCCATGAATGATCTCCTTCAACGCCGGGCACACTGGCACGCTGGTTCGGATCGGGCCGCTCTTCATCCAGCATTCGTCCGTGAGACGCAGACAACATCCCGAGGTAGTCCACTGCCTCTTCGGACAGGGTGCCCTCGGTATCTATCGTCTCACCGCCAACACACTCATGCACGACCGCCGCTAGGCAGTCAGCGATGTCCTTCGATCCCTCATCATCCTTCCTGACTTTCCGGGCATCGATGTCGTGTACGAGGTTGGCTAGTTCTCCATCTCTGAGATCGGTCAATGGCGGGTAGTCGTACCCCACCACTCTACCGTCATACATGGCTTCACGCAAGGCCACGTAGGCTTTGTCGTCCCTGTCCACCGACTTCTGGATTACGTCAAAGCGGAGCTTCGATAGGAACTGCTGGCTGTGCTCACTCTGGTACTGGTCGAAGCTGATCTGCTTGATGCGGAACCCGATCTTCCGCAGGAACACGAGGAAGGCATCGAGGTTCCCGTAGTTGATCTTGCCCCCGAGCGCCGGTTTGATCTGAAGGAAGAAGTCGATCCAGACGGTCGGCAGCTTGATGTCGAACTCCTTGCCGTCATGGTCGATCCTCGTGATGACCTTCGGCTCTCCCCGGCAACCCATCACGATGCCGGTGCTCATCTGATTCTTCGAGAGGTCAACGTGGATATAGCGACCGGCCTTCGAGTAGAACAGAGGCTCGGGCTTCGGGCCGCTCGGCGTCTTCCTGACCTTGATGAGCTTGTTCGGATCGAGGTACGATTCAAAGGTCGGGTCGGTCGGGTCGTTCGCGTTTGACTCGATGACCTGTTTCCCGAATGGATGCCCCGGTCGGTCGGGGCGGTCGGCCATTATCTTGATGGCCCTAGTATTCGAGAACAGTGCTCCAATCAGATGCGTGCTCTTCCCGCAGATGTCCTGCACAGCGGCCTCAAGGTCGCGCTCGAACTCGGGCTGGAACTCGATGGGTACGTACTCCACATCGAACGCTTCCTCATCGACCCACTCATCCGTCTCGACCATCCGAGAGTCGTGATACTTGTCTCCGATCACAACCCGGAAGACCTCACCGCTCCATTTCGTCCACGGCTTCATGTCGTAAAGCGCCGCTGAACTGATGAAGCATCCGGGCTGGTTCTTCACTTCTTCAATGTGCTTCTCAAGGAAGCTGGTCGCGTAGCTCTTCGAGGACAGAAGGATTAGGTGACCGGGGAGTACGCGCCCGGCTTCCATGAACCGCGACTCCATACGTCTCGCAACCGTCTGGTAGGTCTTCGCTACCTGATTGACCGGCTTCGACGGGCCACGGAAGTTCGCCTCATCCAACATCCCGGCAACGATGTCTTCACCGAGCGCGTGGATGGCATCGGACCCAAGAGCGATCCGCAGCTTGTCACCCGCAATGTGAATCCACTTCTCGCTACGCCACCGCTCTTCCACGAGGTACTTCTTGAAGAACGGAGACATCATAATGGTACGGCGGAAGGGAGCGTAGTTGACGTTCTCCGCGAGTATCTTCGTAATGTTGAAGAGCCCGATGACCATCGGGCGAGCGCGGATCGAGCCGTAGTATTGCTGCGGGTTTCTTAGACAGAGTAACCTGCACAGATCGTAAGCCAGAATGATTTGTGCAGCCGATGACTTCCCCGTACCGATGGCTCCGGTGAACACGATCTGATAATACTGGCCGTTGTAAATCTCTCTGAGGATCGGTCGCCAGTTCGGCCATATCTGCCCGCCCTCTATCGGAGTACCGTACCAATCCTCACCGCCGTACAGCGCGTCACCGAGGTAGTAAGGGTCATCGATGAAGGTGTCGATGTCGGGTGGGCGTTCGAGATAGTCAAGCTCCCACAGATCATCGAGCGAGTGCGAGTCTCCGGGTAGCAGACCACTCCCACCGGAGTCCCGAATCTCGTCCATGATCTTCAGGAACTCTTGTCGAGCAGGGGGAGTAAGATCATCCCACAGCGAGCGGTCGCCGTGCGCAAGCTCGACTAGAAGCTGCTCAAGAACCTGCTGCTGTGTCTCCGTTACCTGAATCAATCGCTCTTCCGACCTCGACGGGTTCACCGCGCATCACAGCGTCGATGTGCTTGCCGATCACACCCACGAGCTTGCGGATGCGCTCGCGGTCCTCTCGACCGATCTTCGGTGCTTCGTGCAAGTGGTCGTGCTTGTGGAGATGAATCTCGCGACCGGCACCCATCTCTTCGAGCGCGTTCTCTCCTAGCTGCTCAAGAACGAAGTCGAGTGCTCGGTACATTTCAGTGCTGTAGTATTTGAGTGCTTTGAGTAGATCGTTGGTCCGGGTGTTCGGACCCATGCGGACAGGATCGTTGAGTTCGTCTTCGAGGCGGTCCATCGTCGCGAGCATCCGAACGATCCGTCCTAACCGTTGCTGCGCCACAGCCATCGCGACCAGCTTCAATCGCTCCTGATGCCCGATACGGACAGCAGCCATCACGCGCTCAAGCTCTCCCTGAGTCGAGCCGTCTTCGATGATCCGCCTGATCTCAGCCAGCATGACCTCGGCGGGTATCGCCAGCTTCGTGTGGTCTGGAACTACCGGAAGATTGTCATCGCTCACAGGTTCGCCCCCTCAGAAATTTTCCGCACCTGCCCAAAGATGAGACGAATCATACCCCGCGTCAAATCATGCTTGCGTGCCGCCTCATCGATGGTGAGCCTACCTTCCTTGATCGACAGGTAGATACTGACGTTCCGCACGACCTCTTCGATCTTGCGCCGGGTCGGGACCTCGAAGGTCGTACCGGCGAACACGTCGAGAAATTTTGGCAGCATCTTCGGCCCGAACACGTCGATCAGATCGGGCAGAAGAGTTTCCTCGTAATGGTAAATCAGGACCGCCGCGAACGTGTCGATGAAGCGCGGCAGGTCAGGGTCGATCAGTTTGTCGAGTGCCATGTGCGCTTGATCGCAGATCGAACTGCTGGCTCATGGCGTCCGCTGTCGTCTTCGAGTTCGTACATCGCCCGCCGACAGGCAACAGCTATCCGATCCATGAGTAGCTTCCGACGATGCGTCTTCACTGATCCGTTGAGATGTGTCGTGCGTAGTTGCACGCCCCTGAGTAATTGATCCATCGCGAACGGGATGGCGTCTCGCTCGCGCCTTCGACAGCGCACCAGTTCAGGCACGCGCTTGCGAACGTAGTCATGGATTTCCTCAACGTAGATCGCAGCAAGCACCGACTCGGGGTGCTCCAAGCTGCCGTGAGGGTAGCCGTAGGGCATCCATTCCTCGGGCGGGAGTTCCTTCGGCCAGAGGCGCTTCAAGACCTCAGAGGTTTTGCTCCTACTGAAGTTCACGATCACATAGTAGTAACCACCGGGATGCTCCACCTGCCAGTGAGCTTCCTTCTGGTACTCGTAGAGCTTCACCGAGACATACGCGAGTGCGTCTTCCCAATCCTGCCCGTGCAGTTGCATCTTCGTGAGTGTCTGACCGACGATGGGCAGCGTGTAGTGAAACGCGCCGAGCAGATACTTCTTCCGCCCCTTCGACCGCCACAGGTCATAGAGCCGGTAGGCTAGATTGTTCTGAAGCGGCTCCCTTGCCGCGTCAACTATCGAGAATGTAGCCATGCTCTTTCACTAAGTAGCACAGCGCGGTCGCTGTGGCGTCTGCCTCATCCTCTTGCTGTGTTGACGTGAGCTTGAGTGTCTTCCTCACCGCGTCCTGCACATCGTCCTTCCCTGCTCGACCGTGCCCGGCGACCTCTTTCTTGATCGTCGGCGGGTGGTACTGGAACACCGGCAGGCCGAAGATCGCTGCGCACAGATATATTACCCCACGAGCCGCCCCAAGTTTGATCGCCGCGTCAGCCCCGGCCTTCACGAAGATCGTGTTCTCGATGGCGCACACATCGACGTTCCAATGTTCGCACGCTGCTGTTGAGAACTGCTCGAAGATCGCGAGCAGACGGTCGGGAATTTCTTCCTTCGGCTTCGTCTTGATGAGCCCACTGGCTAAGAGCTTCACCTTGCGCTTGCCGTTCCACTGAACGATGGCCCATCCGGTCTTGGAGAGGGCGGGGTCAACTCCGAGGACAATCATACGACAAGTCCAATCACGAATCCGAAAATTCCTGCGAAGATGATAACGCCGATAGGATTCCAAGTGTTCAGTGACTCACCGCACGAGTAACACTCCACGCGATACTCACCGCACTTCGGACAGTTACCGAGCCAGTTCAATGTTAGCTTCATCCGATTGGTTCCTGCGGCTGTAGCTGGTGCTTGCCCTTCTCGACCTCGACCAGCATCCACCCGGTCTTCTTCCCTTCCTTCTCCCACGCCTTCCACGCCGCGTCGAACTGCGGCTTGGTCACGCCCTTGCGTGAGCACTTCTTGCGATGCTGATCTCTCGTGCGTGGATCGCCTGTGAGGATTGCGAAGGTTTTGTAGCGAGCCGTCTTGTAGCGCCAGAGTCGTTCGGGCGGAACGGGCCAGAGCCCATCGTCACCGAACTTCAGGAGTGCTTTCGAGGGACGCGGGTGGGGTGCGCTGCGGTACTCGAACCCCTCAAAGTCATAAACATCACCCGCCTCTTCGCCTGCTTCAGCTTCAGCGCCCTCTTCCTCAGACGCCTCGACTTCATCATCGGCTACCTCTTCTTCCTCTTCCGCCTCTTCACTCGCAGCCCCGCTCGCATCGCCCGCATCGTCGGCCTCTTTTTTCGCTTTGGCCTTCTTGGCCGCTTTGGCCGCTTTGGGCGTATCCGGTAGATCGTCATCCTTCACCTTCTCGCCTGAGAGGATGGCCTGCGCTCTCTTCTTGTAGTTGATGATCTCGGAGTAGAGGCCGGGCAGGAGAGCCCGGTTGACTTTCATGTGCGCCATCTGCCGCATCATGTCCGCTCCGACCAAGCCTCGGTCTGCTGCGACTTGAAGAACGGCCTTCACGTACCTACGGGCCTCGGAGTCGTCAACTGTCTTCGGGATGTACCGCCTGACCATCCTGATGAAGTCTGGTTCGAGGCCCGCCTTCTTCAGTTCCTTCAAGGTAATCGTCATCATGCTTCTCCCAAGTTACAAAGTCTACTCACGACTCCGCAATCAGTGCTGCTGGATAGCAAAATGCCAGATCATGCCTGAGCGACATATCCCGCATCCTCGGTGGTTTCTTACACTCAATCGTCGCTGCCGCTCCCGCCCTCGCATAGACTACGTGCCCGACTTCAGGAGTAGCATCAACCTCGATGGCGGTCACCTGCTCCCAACAAAGGACTGCTCCACAATTCCGACACTCGTATCTCCACTCCGGGTGTTCGTGCCGTAGACCGCATCGATCACAGTAATCGATGACACCTACTCCACCTTCGGGAACTTCTCAGTGCTCTTGTACGTGAGCACCTGAACCTTCTTGCCGCTCCGCGTGTAGTTCCACGCCTTGATGGCGATGGCGAAGAGGTAGTTGATGTCCATCCGGTTCTTCATAATCCTCGCTTCGAGCAGCCGATTCCTGAGATGCAGGATCGGATCACGCGGCCCTAGTGAAGAGCCGGTCACCAGCGCGTCGAAGAACAGATCGGCCATGTCACGATCCTTGCGGGCGAAGAGCCAATGCAGAAACGCCGCCCGTGTCCCACTCAGGATGTGACGGCACTTCGCCACCGCACGCACTGAGTCCACAACATCGGGGTGCTTCGCATAGACCTGTTCCTGCTCGCGGACTGTCGGGTTGATGTGTGTCCCGGCAGGCAGGTTCCCTTTCGTCGCCTGATGCTTGAAGATCAGACGACACACAGCGCCGACCACGTTGCCAGATGGAATGCCCTGCATCCCGAAAATCTGACCCGAGGTCCGGGTGTACCCGATGTCGATGGTGTCGAAGGTATCACGAGGCACGTTCCACTGCACCAGTGAATCGAATGCAGCCCTCGCCTCGACGCAGGCCATCAGACGGTGCTGACCATCGAGCAGGTAGCCATCCTCATCGAACTTGATCGACTCGCCGTTGACTTCCCACTGAAGGTTCTTCATGTCGCGACCGTAGCGGGTGACCACGCTCGCAGAGATGTGACGGTTGTGAGCCTCGACGCCGTTGACTTTCGGCGGCTGCTTTTCCAGCCACTTCTTCGCCTTCGCCGGGCTAATGTGGATGACCTCAGAGCGGAGCGCCTTCGTCCGCCTCGCAGCCTTCTTCTGTGTCCTCTTCTTAGCCATCTTACTTCTCTCTTGTTGTGGGGTGGAGC
>Ga0255055_10000949_pt1 | contig 22078 bp, 24 predicted proteins | sample JV7_2_27_MG_FD_188633 | JGI IMG/M metagenome (GOLD analysis project Ga0255055, IMG submission 188633) | Seawater microbial communities from Jervis Inlet, British Columbia, Canada - JV7_2_27 | ecosystem: Environmental > Aquatic > Marine > Inlet | place: Canada: British Columbia | collected...
TTTTCAATTTCTAAATCATCTGAAAAAATGCATGAAATCCCATCCTCTCTATTATTGTATAAAACGTTGTTTGAGATAAATATGTGAGATGTAAACCTTACATCTATTCCATAAAGACCATTATTTGCACAAGTATTGTTAATTATTTTAGCGGTTCCTTCTGCAGTGTAAAAAATCCATATTCCGATATTTACTGCTTCTATGAAACAATTTTGAATGACAAAATGTTTACTAGTTCCAGTTATGTTTATCCCACATCTATTATCAGAAGTTGTAATATTCCAATTCTCAATTCGATAAGGGTCGTCTGCAGTTCCAGTTCCTGGAAAAATCTCGAAATCGCTATCACTTGTTATATTGATTGGATATCTTTGAATCAAATTTAGATGAGGTGTTTCGGGAGTGATAGATTCTTCTGCAATAACTAATATGGATTTTTTTTCCGTTGTTAGAATCATGTCGTTAAGAAAAACTACATTAAAAATTAATAGACAAATAAATAGTGTTTTGTAGTTTTTCAATTGAATCCTCTTTAATTAATAATATTATCAGAAACGTTTCTTAAATGCTACTATACTCTTTGTAATCCACATTGCAAGAATTTTATATATAGGCAAAAATTCTTAAGAGATTTATTTTAATCTTTCAATAGTGTAATTTGATGACTTCTGAAAGTAATGTTATAAACTATTTTGAAACTCCTCGTGAACCTTTACCTCTGAATTTCATTGCTAAAGGAGTTTTGGGAATGGAAACAATTATAGCTGCAATAAATCCTCGAGCTACTGAAGAGGTTATTCGAGGGATATTGAAAGCTGCAAAAAAAACACTTTCTGTGGTTATATTTGAACTTGCATTAAGCGAAATGTCAATGAGTGGTGGTTATACCGGATATACTCCTCAAAAATTCGCACAAAGATGTAAATCAGCTGCAGAAAAAGAAAAATGGTATGCATATGCACTTCATGCTGACCACATAACAGTGAAAAAAGGCACTGAAGAAGAAATGAACAATGTAAAGAAGGAGATAGATGCACGAGTTGAAGCAGGATTTTCAGGATATGCAATTGATACCTCATTTCTTTTTAATAGAGAAGAAAAAACTGTAAAAGGACAATTAAGTGAAATTATATCAAAAGGTCTTATTCTATTTGATTTCTTAAAGAGAAAGATTGGTGATAAACCATACGGTCTAGAAGGAGAAGTAGGTGAAATCGGTATAACAGAATTTACTTCAGTTGAGGAAGCTGTTCATTATGTTAAATCGTTGGTAGAAAATGGTGTCATAATTGACTATCTCGCAATTGCGAACGGATCTACGCATGGAGTTAGTGTGGATGTTAAAGGTAATGTAGTACCTCAATTAGGAATCAATGTTCAAAGAACAATAGAGATTATTGATGAATTTGAGAAAATGAATTATAATACTCGAATTGCACAACATGGAATAACAGGAACTCCCGTTGAAGTTATTGCTTCAACATTCCCTCATGGAAAGATTTCTAAAGGTAACATTGGCACTTTTTGGCAACGACTAGTGTATAAGATTCTTGAAGAATTTGAGCCTGAATTATATGCTAAAATGAGAAAATGGGTTCTGGATACTTACGGAAGCAAAGATGTTGATGAACACAAAACATTTGCAAAAAGCTCCAAATATGCGTGGAAAGAATTTTTCAATGACGTTGAAAACATCAGCATTGAGGCTAAAGAAGCAATCATTTCTAAAGCTGAAAATGATATGATTGATTTCATTAATGCTCTTAAAATGAATGATACTGCTATTTCATGTTATGAGTATATGAATGATAATAATTTGTTTAATACATACTAGGATCTGATAAAATGACTATTTCAAAATACTCCACACTTGATTCTTATCTTGATGATGTTCAACCAGAAGAATTGCGAAATCTTCTGAAAGAACTTATTATAATAAGCTTAGATGTACCAAAGCAGATACTCACTTTTTTACTTGGAGAATCTGACTATTCCGGAATCATTAATGTATCTGGTGATGAACAGTTAAGTCTTGATATTGCAACACATGAACTATTTCTTCAAAAGATGCCTAATCATCTATACTCTCTTCTATTGGGGGAAGAAACTGACGAAAACAATATTATGAGAGGAACAGGAAATTTCATCATTTTAGGTGATTTTATTGATGGTTCATCAATTATACGATGTAGAGGTCCAGGAGCTATAGTTAATGTAATCGATAAAAATGGGTATACTGTTGCTGCACTGACAATTAGTTTTACATTATTCCCCCGTTATGATTTAGCAACGGATATAGGGTATTTGCAATTTGTTTATGATAATAACTCCTTCCGTGTTCTGAGAGATTCCTTAGACTTAAGTCCAAGTAAAAATCCAGTGTATGGTATAGGAGGAAGATATGAAGAACTCTCGACAAAACAGAAGCTCTTCGTAGATGCATTAGACAAACGAGCTAAAAACAGATACGGTGGCTGCATGGTGCAAGACATGAATAATGTTTTAGAAAAAACTGGTGTGTTTGGGTATTTTGCTCCTAAATTGAGATTTGTTTATGAAATTATTCCTTATCTTTATCTTCTATCTAAAGTAAATGGAGCTGGATTTTACATAACAGTAGATGGACAAGAAGTCAATCACGAACAACTAAAGCCACTTGATGTTGATAAACTTACACAAATGGATTATCTCCATCAAAGGGTAGGTTTTGTTGGTGGTTCAAAGGATTTAATTGAACTTTGGCAAAAACTTCAGAGCTAGTGGTTAGATCTTTTTGGTCTGATTTTTTTTCATTTTTCATATTTAGAGGTAAAACTTTAAATTCAGCAATTGTAATATGTATTAGCAATACGTATTATTTATTTAGGTGATTGTATTTGGTGAAAACAACTATTAGTTTAATAAAAGTAGATATAGGATCAAGTCCTGGTCATGTTACAGTTTATGAACCTCTAATGGTTAAAGCTGAAGAACTAATGCAGAAGGCAAAAGATGAGAACATAATTCTAGATTTCATTGTTTTCAATGCTGGTGATGATACAGAATTATTGATGACCCATCAAAAGGGAGTAGATAATGAAGAGATACACAAGCTTGCATGGGATGTTTTTATGCAACTCGGGAATGAAGCCCGTGAAATAGGATTATACGGAGCTGGTCAAGATCTATTGAAAGATACTTTCTCAGGTAATATAAAGGGAATGGGACCTGGATGTGCAGAAATGGAAATAGAAGAAAGACCTGCAGAACCTATTCTTGTTTTTGCTATGGATAAAACTGAACCTGGAGCTTTTAATTACCCAATTTTCCAAATGTTTGCAAATCCATTCAATACTGCTGGTCTTATAATTGATCCAAAACTTCATGATGGATTTAGATTTTCAGTTATGGATGTACACAAGAATCTTTTTGTTGATTTGAACTGCCCTGAAGAAATGTATGATCTACTAGCTCTTATTGGTGCACCTGGTCAATATGTGGTTAAATACGTCAATAGCAAAGATCAAAGTCTGGGAAGTGCAGCTGCTATTTCTACAGACAAATTAGCATTAATTGCAGGGAAATATGTTGGCAAAGATGATCCGGTTGCAATTGTAAGAAGCCAAAGTGGGTTTCCTGCAGTTGGTGAAATTGTGGAAGCTTTTACACTTGGTCACATGGTTTCAGGGTGGATGCGAGGTTCTCACAGAGGACCTTTAATGCCTGTACCTTTAGATTATAGCCAATGTGTTCGTTTTGATGGTCCACCAAGAGTTGTGGGTTTAGGTTTCCAATTGAAGAATGGTCAATTAATAGGTGGAGTTGATCTCTTTGATGATCCTTCTTTTGATTCAACAAGATCAAAATGTAATGAAGTTGCAGATTATATCCGACGACATGGTCCATTTGAACCTAGTAGATTACCCTTAAGTGAAATGGAATATACTACACTTCCTGTTGTTTTGAAAAAACTCCAAGATAGATTTCATGGTTAAATTAAAATAAATCTATCTCATTCTTCTTTTTCTTCTTCATCTTCATGATCATCTATTGTGATGTGTGCTCGATGAAGCTTTTCCTCAATGGTATCAATTTCTTTTTTAATCTCTTGTCCCAAATCTTCAACTTCGTCTTCCATCCCTTTTATCTCTTCTTCGATACCTTTCTCCAATTTCTCGATATCTTCTTCTATCTCTCTCATCTCTTCTTCTAAAGCTTCTTCAAGAACTTCTAATTCTTCACTTGTTGCATCTTCAATTGTCTCTTCAACAATTTCTTCTATCTTTTCTATTTCACTTTTAATATTCTTGCTTTCTTCTTCAAGGGATTCTCCTAAAATTTCCTTAAGTTCTTGTTCTTCTTCTTCAATCATTTTCTTTACTCTGATTTCTCTTTCACCTACAAGAGTATAAACAAAAGTTTGAATGGGATCAAAAAGAGGTCTGTATATCTCTGTATCAAAATCCTCATGATGAGTACAAAGATTGTCTACTACAAAATCATCTATTTCTAAATCATATATTAGTGGGTAGAATCTACAACCTTGTGGTCTCTCTTCATAGATACTACATAGTTTTCCTTTCAAAAAGAAACAGTGTCCTTCTATGTTTTTTAAAATAATAAAACCATCTTTCTCTTCTAAGAAATCTGCTATTTCATAACCTAAATCTGCAATTCTCGTAATGTCTTTTTCAGAAAGTGCCATTTCAGTTTCTAAACAACACTCAAAGCACTTATCTGTATAAGGACAATAGAACTCAGGAAGAGAAGACGGCATGATTATTACCTTTTTACCCTTTCATTTTTTCTAATATTTTACTTACTCTATTTGTGAATTCGCTTTTCATTTGTAGAATAGCATCTTCATCATCTGCTTCGATAGTCATTCTTATTATTGGTGAAGTATTGGAAGGACGAATTAAGACCCATCCTTTTTCTAAGTTGATTCTTACCCCATCTAGCGTGCTGAGGTTTTCGTAATTCTCCGATAATTCAGTTTTCAAAGCTTCTACAACATCGAATTTTGTTCGATCACTACACTCGATTTCTTCTTTATGTAATGGATATGTAGGAATACCTTCCACTAAATTTGACAGTGTGTTTTCTTCTCTATTAAGTATTTCTGCTATTTTAAGTGGTGTAACTAAAGCATCATCAAACAAGAAATATTCAGTAATAATTATATGACCACTAGATTCAATTCCTAAAGGAGAATTCTCTTGTTTAGCTTCAATAGTTAAAAACGTGTGACCAACTGGTATTTGTTTTATCTTATATCCAAGAGGTTCAAGTTGTTCTCCTATTGCTTTGGAGCACTCAACATTAACAATGATTGTACCTGTTTTCTGGCTTAATCCATATTTTCCAATTAATATACCTGTTTCATCAGCAGAAAGTACTTTTCCTGTATTATCTACAATGACCGCTCTATCTCCATCTCCATCAAAAGCTACACCAAAATTACAGGATTGTTCTTTAACTGCATTTACAAGCTCACCTAGATTCTTTGGTTTGGGATCAGATGGTCTACCAGAGAATGTTGGGTCAGTTTCACAGTAGATTGGAACAACATCTAATCCTAAATCTTTGAAAATTTCTGGTGCAGATAAAGTAGTACTTCCACCACCACAATCTAGTGCAACCTTGATGTTCTTAGTAAAAGTGAATTTTTTAGAGAAAAATTCTCTGTATTTTATTTTAGAATCAATTCCTTTAACATCTCCCAAATCTTTCCAATTAACATTTATGCAGTCGTCATTAATTGCATAATTCCTTATTTGCTGTAATTCTTCTTCCGAATAACCTACTCCATCTGAATGATAAAATTTGATTCCATTCCATTCCGGTGGGAGGTGACTGCCTGTTATATACGCAATAGCATCTGTTTTCAAATCCCAACCAGCATACAGAGTTTGACCAAATGCGCTTGTACCTGCAAAAGTAACACTCATTCCTGCTGACAATATACCTGCAATCAATGAATAAGCTAACGGAATGCTTGAATTTCGGACATCATTTCCTACAACTACTTCTTCTCCTTCTAGTATCTTCTTAACATAAGTGCCAAATGCTGCTCCAATCCGATACATGACTTGTGGAGAAAGATCTTCATTGTAAAGACCCCTGATATCATAAGCTCGAAAAATGTGGGGAGAGATGTTGAGTGTCATCACAAAGAAGGAATAAGATGATGTATAAAAATTTGATTGCTAGTTATTTATTTCAACTGCATTTATTCAGACAAATTTTTTAACTAACCTTATTCAAATTCAATCATGCATGTTTCAGTAGTATACATTCTCATCTTCTTGAGTTCCTATGCTTTTGGTTCAATCCCCTTTAGTTGGATAATAACAAAAATAAAAACTGGAGAAGATCTTCGGAAAATCGGATCAGGTAATGTAGGTGGAAGAAACGTTTATCGAGCAACTGAATCTAAATTCTGGGCTTTTTTAGCTGGAATTTTGGATGTTTCTAGATCCTTAATTGCTGTAATAGTACCATACTTTCTTACTAAGAATCTCTATTTCGCTGCAATAGATACACCAATTCAAATGTTTATCTGGACTGATGTTCAACTACTCACAGGTTTTGCTCTAACTATAGCAGGAATTGGAAGTATTCTTGGACACAATTGGTCTATTTATCTCTTATCACATGCAGGAAGAGGGATAACTGTTGTAATAGGTTCAATGCTTTTTGCTAATCCAATGTTGCTCTTATTTTGGGCTGTTCTATGGCCATTTGTAATTACTATAGTTGGATATTCAGCAATAACCTACATTGTTGTTACCCTGCTTGTAGGTGTTATTGCACTGTTCATACCACCCGCAATTCTAATGCCCTGGGCTCCTCATAATTTGGGACTTGCACTTCTATTTTTTGGGATTGCAATCATAATGGTCACAAGACAAAGAGACAACTTCCGCAAGATCAGAACTGGCGAAGCTAAAAAAATGAATATACTAAAAGCTCTATTTGGTAAAGGTAAACTATCAGAAGAAGCATTAAAATAAGAATGTAGGTAAGAAATTTACCTACTTTTATTCTTCTGGTTTTACTGCTGTTATAGTTACACTTTGAATTGATTTACTAAGATCTTCTACATCTTCTTTTATTTCTTCGAAGTTTTCTATTTCTACTGGTTGACCATCGATTATTAGAATTGGTTCTCCTGATTTTACCCCCTCTGGCGCTTCTACCTCTACTTCTTGTGCGAGTCCTTTTGTATTTACCAATGTTTCGATATTCTCAAAACCTGCATTTGCTATCAATTCAATATATCTGTCTTTCTGCTCAGCTCCTGCAACACATCCAGCGAGGAGTGCTTCATTATTTTTTATTGATTCAGGTAGTTCTTGTAGTAGAACTATATCTGAAATAGATAGCCTTCCTCCAGGTTTAAGAACTCTGTATGCTTCATCAAATACTCGTTGTTTTTCAGGAGATAAATTGATAACACAATTTGAAATGATGATATCTGCAGTGTTATCTGCTACAGGTAGGTTTTCAATTTCACCAAGTCTGAATTCAACGTTAGTAAAATCATTCTTTTCTGCATTATCTCTTGCTAAATCAATCATATCTGGTGTCATATCTACTCCAATAACCCATCCTGATTGACCTACTTTCTGAGCTGCTAGAAAACAGTCTAGACCACCACCTGCACCAAGATCAAGAACAGTTTCACCTTCCTTAAGTCCTGCTATAGCCGTTGGATTCCCACATCCTAACCCCATGTTAGCTGCATCAGGGATACTCGCTAGTTCTTCTGCTGAATAACCAATAGCTTTACTAATATCCTCGGCAGTTGGATTGCTTCCACAACAAGAAGCACTTTTTGTTTCTTCTTTTACCTCAGGCCCACAACAAGAAGCGCTTTTTCTTTTAGCTACTTTTCCATAACTATCTCTTACTATTTTTCTTACATTCTTTGATTCCATGTTTCTCACCTTTTTTCCTCAAGTATAGTTTCCATTACTGGCTTGAGCATAATTTTAACCATATTATCCATTGCTCTAGATTTGAACAAGGAAATACTGGCTACTTTCCCTTTATCTTTCATACTGACTACAATGAGTTTGTCTTTTTCTTTAAGTTCCATATCCTCTCGAAGACTTTTGGGCAAAACAATTTGCCCTTTTGAATCTATTGTCACAACTCCCTCAACATGACAACAACTTAATCCTTCCTGACTAGAAGGGCAACAATCTTCCTTTTTCTCTATCTTAACTTTTTTAGACATTATTCTCAGAAAACATAAATGTGCTAATATATATAAACATTCCGAAAAGTAAGAAAAATCGGAAAAATCGGATTTCTTCTTATACAAACTCTTTTAACTCGTTTTTTGAAGCATTTACTGATGAAGAAAGCTATTCTAATTACAGGGACACCAGGTACAGGAAAAACTGTGATTTCTGATCTACTAAAACAAAACGGATTCCCCACTATAGAAGTCGGTAAACTAGTCAAAGAAGAAGAATTATACGAATATTTTGATGAAGTAACTGAAAGTTATGTTGTGAATGATAATCTTCTGAATAAAAGATTAATTGATTTGATAGAAAATAACACTTCTAACTACCCCTTAATATTAGATGGTCATGTAGTAGAACTCCCTCCCAATTTTGTACTACATTGCATTGTTCTCAGGTGTTCTATACAACATTTACGTCAAAGGTTGAGTGAAAGATCTTATGGAGAAGCAAAGATTGACGAGAATGTTGAAGCTGAAATTATGGAAATCATCCTAACTGATATGTTAGAGTTATATGGACCTGAGAGAGTTTGTGTTGTTCAGTCTGATATTTCTGTGGAGGAAACCTTTGCTCAAGTTCTGGTGGAAGTGAAAAAGGTTTTGAATGACTAGTGTGTTTATTGGGTTATTCTTATGGATAGAATTCCTCTGTTATCTTTCATAACTGAAACAGCTTCATTTGGAGCTACGATGGTAAATCCTTTATTCTTACTTCTTTTGCCAAACAATTTTGACCATTTAAAGTCGTCACCGGTTTCGAATGAGAATAACTTAATACCAATGAAATCTTGATAGTTAATTTCTCCCATAGTTCTCTGAATTAGATCTAGTTCCTCTGCATGAGAAAGACCGTTTTCCAGCACTAATATCGTATTCCTCATAACCTTAGATAGTATGTATCTTATTTTCTCATCCGATGAAAGATCGTATGTTTCATTATGGGGTATGAAATCTACTCTGTATTTCATTCTTCATTTCACCTTCCTTGCCATTTGAGCTATCTTGTCGTAAAGCGCTTCTATACCGTCACCATGAATTGCAGAAACTGGGATAACCGTGTAATCTTCGAAAGCATCTTTTACTACTCTTATATCTGCTGCTGGTAGGTCTATTTTATTTGGTACCAATATGAATGGTTTATTTTGATGTTCTAAATTTCCAATTATCGTGAAATTTACTTGATCAAATGGTGATTTTGCAGCATCAATAATTACTAACGCAACATCTACATTCTCAAGAAACTTTATTGCTTCAACTATACCTCTTGTAGCTTCTTTTGCTCTTTGCATCGCTTCACTTGCAGAAAGACCATGTTTCATAAACTCTTTTGGATTTATTGAAGAAGCGATTCCAGGCATATCGATAAGTGTAAGGTCTAATTTCGTACTTTTTGATGAGAAATTAACCTTTTCTAGTTTTTGAATCATTCTTGTTTCATGTGGAATTTCACTTACAGTTCCAACTTCTTCCCCTGCCCAATCCATTCCTATCTTATTAGCAAGTGTAGTTTTACCAGCATTTACTTCGCCATAGAATCCTAAATTAATCGACTTTGGCTTAGATTTTAGCCATAATCTCCAAGACAATCATTTCACCTTTAAGAAGCATGCTCTAGAGTTACCTTAAAACGAAATAATATTGTCATCACACGCTGGTATTACGAGAGGAAAGAGAATTATGAATTAGCAGCGATTCCAACTCTTGAAATCTACCTCATAAACATACCATATCTTTAGGAGTATTGCATAGTCTAATTGATCCTTCTTTTGTTACAATACAATCATCTTCTAATCGAATTCCAAATTTACCACTGAAATATAATCCTGGCTCAACAGTAATTACTGAATTCTCTAATAATGGTTTTGCTGGGTTCTCTGGTGTAGATTTTCTTATACCTCGTCCGATATCATGAGTTTCTATACCAATAGGATGCCCTGTTGAATGAATAAACAATTTTTCATGATCATATCCGAATTCTTCAAACTTATCTCTCACTGCTTGTTCAACATCGGAAGCTAAGACTCCTGCTTTTATTTTTGAATACGCAGCTTCTTTTGCATGGTCTACTGCTTCATACGCTTGTAAAACCTCATCTGAAGGATTTTTTCCTATCCAATATGTATGTGTTATATCTGAATTTGACCAGTTATATGCTACTCCGTAATCAATGAGTAGGACTTGATTTTCCTGTATTTTTGTATTACCTGGTTTGTGATGAGGGATAGCTGCATGAGGTCCAGATGCTACAATAGCATCAAAAGCAACACCACCTCTCTTATTGCATTCAAATTCAATCATCGCTGCAAGTTCTTTTTCAGTCATTCCTGCTTTGATAATAGGTTCTATTTTCTCAACCATTAACTCTTCAGCTAACTTAGATGATATAGTATGATTCTCCCTTTCCTTCTGTGTTTTTACAGCTCTTATATCGAAGATAATGTCTCTAGCAGAAACGTAATTCAAATTTGTATTATATTTTGTTAAAGCTTTGAAAGTTCCACTTGATATAATGTCATAACTCATGTTTTTGAAAACTTTATCTTCATCTACAAAATTCATTGCAATTTTAGAATCATCTGGAATATTTTCAATCTCTGTTTTGATCAACTGCTTTAATTCTTCTCCTTTCTTATATGGCAAGACATCATAAACATCTTCATCAACCATCATAGCTTCCATTTGAGAAACAATAATCTTTGGTTTACCTTCCTGTTGAATCAAAATTAAAATAGGACTTGAGTACCATTTCTCAAGTAGATACTTTTGGTGAATATCATAGGATTGGTGACAAAATACCATCCATCCATCAACTTCATGCTCTCTAAGAACTTTTTGAACTCTCTCAATTTTATCTTTCAATTAACTGACCCTTTTTATGAACTTTAATAACCAATCTGGTAGAGAACTATAGCTCTCTAATTCTATTAAATCTTTAAGTGTGTCTATGTCTCTATACCCTATTACATAAGGTAAAATCTCATGTTCAATGTTATTATCATTGAATATTTTCTTAAATTTTAATGCTGAATCTACTCCGAATGCCAGTGGAAATGAAACACTTTTGTTAAAACCAAGGATGCTTGTGCCATTGTCAGATGTGGGAGCAAGAACTGCTTTTTTCCCCTCTTTGATTGTTTCAATTACTTTTATCATGTTCTCTGCTTTTAGCAAAGGCAAATCAGCCATAGTAACTATAATATTTTCTTCTTCAATAAGCTTGAATGCTTTTTCTAAGGAATCATTAAGATCTTTTCCTGTATCCTTCAAAATGTAATAATTACCTTCGAAGCTAATTTCACCTTTTTTGGTTAGTAAATAGGTTGCCTGTGCTTCCTCTAGAAATGAAACTTCGTTAATTACATGTTGCATCATTTCTTGCAGCAAATCTTCTACTAAATTTTCTTCAAAATCCTTTCGTAGTCTACTCTTATCTTTTTTTGTTCCTCTGAATGGAATTAATATGGCAATACTCAAATTATTTTCCTTCTAGTTGATTTATCAATTCAAGCATAATTTCAGGTCTATCAATTAAAGGTCTTGCTAATGATGCTGCAACAGCTCCAATATCTAGCAATTTTAAAACATTTTCTATGCTCTTTACAGAATTATTCCCTATTATAGGAATATCAGTTGTTTTTACAAGCTGTTCGATTATTTGTAAATCTGATTTGTTCTTTCCTGGGATCATAGCATCAACATGAATATAAGACAGATTATATGATTCCAATAAACTTGTTAGTTGTTTCTTATTTCTAATTGTTAATCCTCTGACTTTTATACCTAATTTTTCAGGTTTAATTACTACCTGAATCGAATTAATGAGTTCTTCTAGAGATTTTAGATTTAGAATTAGATTTTGCCCTCCACCCTTTTCCAGTATCTCATTCTGCCTGCAATGAGCATTTAACTCAACATAATCTACCACACTAGTTAGTGCGGATAACCAAATTTTGCTCATCTCATCCAATTCCACAATTCTTACATTAGCAGCTATTTTTTGTTTAATATTCTTTTTCTGCAAAACCAAATTATGCTTTATCCATCTTTCAAGATTTTCTTTTTCATGGGGAAATAGGAACTCATTTCTTCCCCTTTCCATAATTTTCTTTGTTGCTTGGAAATTTGCAAGATCTATTGAAAATCCCCCCAAAGTTACCATACCTGCATCGTAATTCAATAATTTTTGGCAAAATCGTTTATTAGCTATTCCAGAAATTGCAGATTGGACAATTGGAGGATTGATCAGAAAAGAATCTATTCTCATTCAGTTTAGCTCCTTTTCAGGATGAAATTAGCCAATTTTTCAGCATCTTGTGTATTTTTGAAAATGATATTATTTCTCAATACTTCCATTCCAATTTCGTCTTCAATTTTTCTACCTATTTTCTCGTCTGTTTCATGAATAACAAATGTATCGCATATATCTTTGTATATCCTCGCTACACCCAATGGAGTCGTTTCTTTTCCCAGAGCTGACATTAACTTTCCAGTTGGACCACTGACTGGTTTATCTCCAATTATTGGACTTATTGCAATGCATTTTTCTTTGTTCTTTCGAAGACAATTTCTAATTTCTGTTATATCGATAATAGGCCCAATACTTGTTATAGGGTTGCTAGGTCCAACTATAATTAAATCGGAACTTTCCATTTTATCCAAAACAATTGGTGGAACTTTAGCATTTTCTATTCCTTTGACATATACATCTTTGATATTTACATTACCTCCATATTTCACCCAAAATTCTTGAAAATGAATATCTTCTTTTTTTTCAGTTATTATTCTAGTTTCAATATGGTTATCACTACAAGGTAAAATTGTAGCTTCAATCTTTAATTTCGATTTTAATTCTTGAGTAATCTTTGAAAAATCTAAGCCTTCATGAACTCTTCTAGTTCTTTGAAGATGTAATCCAATGTCTCTATCTCCTAACCTAAACCAAGTGTCCAAACCCATCTCTCTTAGAAACGAAAGAGTATTGAAGGTATCCTCTTTAATCCCCCAATATTTCTCTTCATCCAAAAATCCGCTAAAAAGATATAATATCGTGTCTATATCTGGAGAAATGTACAAACCATAGAGCCAGATATCATCTCCTGTGTTAGCTATAACAGTTAAATCTTTATCACTAATAAGTCTTCTAAAACCTTGAATTAACTTTGGGGTTCCAGTTCCACCAGATAAAAAAGTAATCATCACGAACCCTATATTACTTCTCTACTTTAATGTTTATTTCTTTTTGTCAGTTTTCTTTGCTTTGGTAGTTTTCTTCTTTGGAGTTGCTTTTGGTTTAGCTTTTGGCTTAGCTGGAGTTTTCTTTGGAGCTGCTTTTGGTTTAGCTTTTGGCTTAGCAGGTGCTTTCTTTGGAGCTGCCTTTGGTTTAGCTTTTGGCTTAGCAGGTGCTTTCTTTGGAGCTGCCTTTGGTTTAGCTTTTGGCTTAGCAGGTGCTTTCTTTGGAGCTGCCTTTGGTTTGGCTTCTTCTTTTTGTTTTGGTTCAGCTTTAGGCTTTGTTACTTCCTTTTTCTTTAGTGGCACTACATCAGATATCCGAAGTCTAGCAGAGGATTTGATTACTACTCTGTAATAGGATCCTTGATCACCCATTTGTGGATTCCTTACTATTCTTATTACATCTCCTGGTTTGGCTTGGATTGCCTTTACTGCAGGATCTGTTTCAAGAATTTTTGGAATCTGATATTTAGCAATTTGGAAGTTTTTAAGGAAAATTCGAATTTCTCTAGGATTTAATTTTAGGTGATGGGGAACTAAATCATGTTCAAATATGTTGAATAATGGATTGGAGCTACTTATTATCTCGATTCCCAATTTGATAGATTCTTTCTTTGCGTAATGAGTTAATGGAGCTTCCGCAATAAGCAATGCATCATCAATATCTTCTTCTGTTTGAAGTTTACCTAAAGTTCTAATGGTTTTTACTCCAATTTGAGGATTTTTTGGAAATCTTGCAATTGCTTCCAACTTTTCTCCCTCTTCATTTCGTTTTAGGGCGTATACGTCTAAATAATCATCATCTTCATTTGTTTTTTTGATATCATACCCTCTAAACTCTAAAATTTCCTTTACTCCTTTAATAATTCTGTTTTCTTTAGCTTGTTGTTCTTTAGTGACCAAGAGAGTTACCTCTTCTTCCTTTTTTTTCAATGGATTTAAAATTTTGTGAAAAGAGAGAGTTTTTATTCACTCTCTTCTTTTTCTTTAGAAGATTGGAATTTTATGTGATAAGAACCATCTTTATTTCTGCTAACAATTGGTTTTTCATCATTGGAATCAGATAGTAGTTTGTTTATATCTACTTCAAAAACACCATCACTTGTTAATCGAATTGATTCCAGTCCTTCCTGAATATCAGTATCCATTATTTCTTTATCAACTATGAGTTCTAATTCTTGTTCTTTTTGTTCATCATAGGATAAATCTCGATAAGTTTTAAATTTAAAGGATCCACAGTAAGGACATCCACGTAGAAGAATCTGGCTAGATAGAACTAATTCTTTTTCGCATAGAGCGCAAATAGTCCTCTTTTTTTTTGGATTTGACATAAACAATCACGAAGCTCTGTTTAATTATATACATCTTATCAATATTAATTATTCGATTTTAATGCTTGAGTTATAAAGAAATTTATCGTTATATTGACATTTTGGACAACCTTCTTTTTGTAATTCTTCAACTGATGCAAAATCTCCTCCTTCACCAACTTGTAGAATATTTCCACACTTGCATTCGTAATGGTAGGGATAATTCCCGCTCTCTCTGAAGTAAGTAGGACCAAGGTAATGATGTGAAATAGTTTCTTCAGAATCAGCGTTTACTTGCAATATATACATATTTGATGTTTTTCTGCTAAATGGTGTTTGATGTTCATATTGATTGAAGTCTTTTTTCTCTTCCAATATCTTAAGCTTCATTTTATGTATCATTGATTCGGTATATCCGCTTTTTTCTTCCATAAAATCAAAAGACAGGAATATCCTTGATGATTGATCTTTTTTTGCACATTGAACTGCTCTAGATAACCCTAGTTCTAAACCGTTTTCAGTCATAGGAGGTTCAACAAAGATATAATCGAATTGATTCTTCAGAATAGCTATTGTTCTTAATCTATAATCGTGATTAATAAAACGAATTGAGCGTATTTTATAGTCAAACTTCATCTTGAATACTATTTCAGGTAATCGTTTATCTATATCTAAAACAGCTAAATCCTTTGGTTTTGATAAGAGCCCTATACAAAGTGAAGTAAGATCCATATCTCCTAATAGAATTATTCTTTTTCCATTGTATTGTTCTGGTTCTAGTAAACAAGCTCGCTGCAGGCTAGATTCTTGTGTAACATAATATTGATCTAACTCTTGATTTGGTTCTCCACGATACTGCTTTATAGAATCAAAGGTTGTATGAATCTCTTCCTGTAATTCATTATTAATGGGGAGATTGGTCATTAATTACTGCTATACATAGTAATTTAAAAAATTTCTCAAACTCTTTTTTAGGTAAGTGCTCATATTTGAGTAATTTATTGGATTTATTTTCTATGATAGAAATGTTAACTGTTTAAGAACTCCAAAAATTTGATCCATAGGTAACTGTTGAAGTTTCTTTGAATCTCTAGCTTTCCTCTCAAGTTCCTTCAATAAAATACTGTATTCATATGTTGTATTTGCTAGCTGAGCAAAAGATGATTCGATTTTTGCAATGGTTTGAAGTGTTTCACTTGCTTTTTGAGCTAATTTCGCAGCTTCATTAAGAAATGATGCAGATTTATGGTTTTCCTTATTCTTGCTTGCCCCAAATCCAAGTATAGCTTTCTTAGTAGCTTCTAGAAAATCACTTAGCGTATCTGCTAATTGCATTTTTATCTCTATTGTTTTCCAGTTAATTCCAGAATCTTCTGTTGAGAATAATTCTCTATGATTTACTAGTTCCTTACAATCTTTTGCAATGCGAGAATTAATTGAATCAAACAGATCGAATTGACTGAATGTATTGTTTATAATAGCTATGTAATTATCTCTAATTGATTGCTCTGATGAGAGAGCCATTTTGTAGCTCTGAGCCACTTTATCGATCACAGTATTAAGAAATAGATACTGTCTTGATAGTTCAAAAAGACGCAATTCAACATCCTTCCCTTGAATGAAGGTTTGACTATATCTCTGTTCAACCCAATCTCTGTCAATAATACTTCTACTGCTTAATTGAGATATTTCTAAAGCTTTTGTTGAATAATAATGAGCTTTAGCATGATAAATAAGATCTAAAACTTCGTTTGATTCTTTTTCAGCTAGGTATTGTTCCAAATGCAATGCATTAGCTATGAAATCTAAACATTCGATGTTTTTTATAATGTAGACTTTATTCTCGGTTTTAGGAAGATAGTATGCGGACAATTTTATATTTCCAATACTTTCGAGAAGATGTGAAATTGTTTCTAGTTTTATCTTCCCTCCTTTTCTTTCCAATTTCATAAGTTGCTCTGCAATATCATTTGTTGCAACTTCTAATCTTTCGATAAAACGAGTGAAATTCTGTTCAGCTCTTTTAATTGCATCTGAGTAAGAAGTTTTCTCAAGAACAGCAATTTTGAATTCTTGAACATAATTCAAATAAACAAATGGAAGGCTACTTACATAATTGATATTGATTTTTAAGCCTGGTTTATTAACTATGTTTTCTATCTGTGTTATTAGGTCTTTGATGTCCTTTTCCTCTTCTGATGTTATTTGTTGGACTAATCTTGATGTTTTAGCAGCTAATTCTGCTATTCCGTGTAGAAAAATGTGCGTTCTCTCTTTTTGAATTATGCATTCTTTTAATTTGAGATTTCTATCACTAATTTCTGTGTTTTTCGTAGTAATTTCGAGGGCTTCCTTTTCTAATCCAAGAACCAAATTCAAATATTCCACACTTGCAATGTAATTATCATCTTTAGCTGCTTCAAAACTTAAACGTAAATAATGATCTATTAATTCGTTGTTTCTTAATGCAAGATTCATTGGTAATTTGTTGTTCTCAATCGTTTTTGATCTTAATTCAAGATCTTCAGGTAATTGCTTATAAGAATCTAATGCATTCTCTAAATGAGATAAGCTTTTTTCAAAGGCAAAATGAGAAGCTATGGGGTCTTTCCACCACCAATCTTTCCCTAAACGATTCAGGAATTGAGCTGTAAATGAAATATTAAATTCTGACTGTGCAAGCTCATAAGCTCCTTTCTCTTCATACATCTTATTGTTATAATTTTCTTGTTTCGAATCGGTTAGAAGCTGAATAATCTGCTGTTTCTGGTTCAGCAGGAGAAATGTTAACATAATCTCTTCAATACTAGATGATTTTGGATGTGTTGAATCAAAATATGTTTGAGATATACTATTCAAAATGCTATATCCCTCAATGGATGCACTACAATATTCAGGTGCTGGTTGAGAATCAAAAATACCTGTATTAACTATTTCAGCATATACTATCATGAGTATAGCTAATTCCATTTGAAATTCTTGAAGATTCTCAATCTTAAACGTAAGATTCTTCCTTCTATCCTCATCAGCATCAATTTGCTCTTTATCTCTTGTCCATTCATCTAGATATCTTTGGTATAGAAGATGAGAAAGTGATGAAACATTAGAAAGGGATTCTGCACAAAATTTTGAAAAACTCAACCATACTTGACTAATTTCATCCAAATCATCAATTTGTATAAAAGATTGGTATATCCTCTCTCTTTCTAATTCCATCAGTACAAATTGTGTAAATGGAGAATCACTAAGTAATGCAAGTGTTTCTTTAGAGAATAACATCATCTATCGATTAGAAAGTTAGTAAAAAAACATTTTGACTCTCACTAATGGGGGTTTAGGTTCAAATTATTCTTTAGAAAAAAAAAGCATTTATGTTTCTTTGTTATTTTTGTACCACTTTGGTTCTGTCATCTCTCCTAGTCTTTTATTGAATTCTTGGACCATCTTTCTAGCTAGAGCTGTTGTTTTAGCAAACTTTTGCCTTTCTTTTTCAACCTTCAACCTCTTTCCACAATATGGACATTTTTTCGTTTTTTGATCTGCTTTGCAGTAACTAAATCTTCCACATTCTAGTTTGTTGCATCTTACTATCACATAAGGTCCAAACATCTATGTTCATTCTCCTATCAAAGTGACTGCAATTCTTCTTGATCTTGGTCGAACATCAAGACAAACAAAAACTGGTTGTTGCCAAGTTCCGAGCTGTAACCTCCCACCATGAATGATTATAGCTAAACTAGGACCGATTATTGAGGCTCTAAGATGAGAATGAGCGTTTGAATCTATTAAATCATGTTTATAGCCTGCTCCTTTAGGAATAAGTTTTTCCAGGATTTTTCTAAAGTCATCAAGCACCCCTGATTCGTATTCTATAGCTGTTAATGCTCCAGTCGAACCTATCACATTTGCAACAAGAATTCCTTCTTTTATATTTGATTTTTTAACATAATCTTCAAATTTAGAAGATAAATCAATAATATCTATTTCTCCTTGAGTATTGAATTCAATCATATCTGTTTTAATCTGCATTGGAGTCACCATAAAGAAGTAACAATCAAATAAAGCAATCTTGCATATTTAAAAATATCATCAGTTGATAGAAATCTAATGGATTTTCTAAGAGTTAGGAATTTGTCTAATAATATTGTTGTACAATAATCCTTTAGCTGCTTTTTCAGCATCAGTTTCATTTAATTTCATTAATTTAATAATATCCTGAAGTGTAGCAGTGCCTTTATATCGTAAGAGAGAGATTACTTTTTCTTGTTGCGAACTAAAGTCCTTATTTTCTTTCTTGACAAAATGTGGATTTAATTCTAATTTTGATTGTGAAAAATCATTTATGGGTGAGCTGTATTTCTTCAAATGATCATCAACATATGTCTTCATTTTTGCAAAATGCTCAACCCTTCCATTCCAATCTGATAATTGCTGTGAGTATCTTTCAAGAAATTCATCCTGAATAGTTGAAAGATCTTGCCTTATTGTCTCTTCATCATCATCACAATCAATACAAGCCACAGTTACTGTTTGCTTTCCTGTAGTGTAAATGAATTTGAAACTCTTAGTTTGTAAGAAATCACAACCTGAGTCAATATTCTGCGCAAAGATCTCAATTGCACTAAGAAAACTAGTAATAAGATTCTCATCATGTTCTATACTACCATATCTCCTATGGAAAAGGCATTCACCAGTGTCTTTTGCAATCCATAAATTATGTAGCATAGAATTCAAGAGCACAAAATCGTAGTAGCACAAAAAGTCACATAATACATGGGTATTTTCTCACCTATACTTTTATCTCTTTTTGGTTGCTTTCTTAAAAGAGAAAAATATTGTTATTTTTCTAATTCTTCTATAGATAAAATAGAATATTCGGATATATTCTTCAATCTTGTAAATCAAAATCACTCTTTTTAACCAAGGTGAATCCACATCTAGCACATTTTAGGATATATGAATCCTCCTTAGTCCCTCTCCCACTATGTTCTAAATTGTATCTGCAATTTGGACAGAGTATATCATCAGATTCCAAAGAAAGGATTCTATCCATTTCCAAATTAAAATGCTGTTGTTGTTCAATGATTTCAGATGTGGAACTAAGAAAATAACCTTCTGAGTATTTTGAAATGATAATGACATCATTATTCTTTATTGGATTATTAGAAAACCATTCATCTAATCCAGTAATTTCCCCTTCCATAGTGATATGACCACCATAAATCTCATTATATGATTCGATGAAAAAAAGAACTCCTTCTTTTGGAAACATTTCTCTGTCTTCTTTTGGAATATATATTGATTTGGAATTCAGCTCGTTACTAGTTAAATTCTTAACAATAAATCCCACATGCAAAACTTTCTCTCCATATTTGTAATTGGACATTCACTAAATACCATTATTCTTTTCACGTAAACAATTTAATATCTTTTTCTCGAAAAAAACCGAATATCAATTTTCTAATTCTTTTTTTCCTTTTTTAAATCTATTAATTCTTGAGGTACAACGGTTTTTATTCTTCTTGGAGCTACTTCAAATTCTATACTTCTAGCACCATAACTAACAATCTCACCTTCAACTTCTATTGGTAGAGGTTTGTCAACTTCTAAACTAATTTTCCTTCCATTGAAGATTTGAACTCCTTTCTTACCAACATGTTTACCAGGTTTTAGCACATTAAGCAGATAATATTGATACAGTTTTCCTACATCTCCAGCTATAACAATTGCAAAATCATCTCTAAATCCGTAATTGTCTGGAAAAACATTGAATCCTCCTCCAAATCTGTTCCCAAATCCGACTGCCATGATCACTAAGTCTGTTTTTATTTCATCTAAGTCGTCAATTTTAATTTTAGATGGTACCACTCTATATTTAGCTATCCCTTTGAGGGCAAGATAATAGTATTTGACAAATCCTCTTAACCATTTGGCATCAGTGAATGAAGATACTGAGATTGTTGCTCCAACTCCTGTATCTACAATATTAATAAAATAACGCTCATTTTCTTCACTTCTAGCTATCCCCATTCCTAAATCCAGGGTTTTAAATTCACGAAGTATATTCAAACTTCTCACAAAGTCATCATCATACTTATGTCCAAAAGCAAAATCATTCCCGTTTCCTAAAGGAAGTGCTCCAAATGTTCCATCTATCTCATATGCACCGTTAGCAACTTCATTTACGGTACCGTCCCCTCCTGTTGCTACAACACAGTCGAAATCCTTTCCTCTATCACGAGCAATATCGATTGCATGAAGAGGTTCTTTTGTTAGTTCTGCTGAATACTCAAAATCTTGTTTCTTGATTTCTGATTCAACCTTTGGCCACATTTTACCTATTTTGCCATTTCGGGCGTTAGGATTAACAATGAAAAGATATGAAGTCATACACAAAAAAGAAGAATGCTAATATTTAAAGATTCAGACGAAATGCTAAACTAATGGAGCCTTAGGGGGGATTTGAACCCCCGTTCTGTGATTTTCTCGATTTAATTACGAGATCACCGCTCTAGGCCGCTGAGCTACCAAGGCTAGATTTTGGAAGTCTTTAACACTTTACAAGATTCTACTTAACTTATTTCTTTTTTCATATATTTCCGATTCCATCTTCAGCATTCAATAAACAATAGAAATAAAACAAAGGAAGTATTATTTTTACCTACGTTCTATAAGATTTTCATTACTCTAATGGAAAAGCTGCATATCCTCTAAATTCTATCCAATCTCTTAGTTTTTCTTCAATAATCTCTTGAACAGCATCTTGATCTAAGTTTTTTGCCATTTCTTCATCTGGTGTGAGCATAGCCATGATATATCTATCTTCACTAAATCGAAGGTCACGAAGAATGAAAATTGCATTAACTTCATCATCTAGAGTGTATCTTCTTATTCTTAGAAATGGTTCTCTCATATTGACAATTGTTTCTATTGCTTCATAGTATGCATTGTGTGCAATATCTATAAGCTCTTCTTGTTTTGCATATTGAGCAAAACAAACATTACTTCTAAAATCATATAATCCGAAAAAGTCAGCTTTCAGCTGTTCTGCAACATACTGTGAAGCTTCAGCAATTCCTTCTTGAATCAGAGAGATTTGTCTGAAGATATGAGAGAATGCTCCCAGTATCGAAGATCGTATTTTAACACTGGTTCTGAATAAATCTCTAGCTGGGTCAAAATAAGGACAATTTTTCGTCATATATTCAATTATTGAACCAAAAACCTCAGTCGTTTTTTCATTTATTTCATATTCTGGATCAGATTTATGAAAGAATATTTTCCATGGAATTTTAAGTTT
>Ga0255055_10000950_pt1 | contig 22068 bp, 18 predicted proteins | sample JV7_2_27_MG_FD_188633 | JGI IMG/M metagenome (GOLD analysis project Ga0255055, IMG submission 188633) | Seawater microbial communities from Jervis Inlet, British Columbia, Canada - JV7_2_27 | ecosystem: Environmental > Aquatic > Marine > Inlet | place: Canada: British Columbia | collected...
CTGAACGCCGAGTCGGCGCCCCACCCGTCGCCCACATAGACGTAGTAGCGGCCCAGGAAATACCACGCCCCCGGGTTGTCGTCCTGGCCCTTGTTCTCGATGGCGTCCATGAGCACGCGGTGGGCCTCCCTCAGGCGGCCCTCGCGCCGGTTCGGATCGCCGCTCTCGACTGCGATTCGCAGGTGGTTCGTCGCCCCGGTCACGAGGAAGTGGCCCGCCTTGACCTTGCAGGGGTCCTGGGGACCGCGCCACTCCTCTTGGCCCAGCAGCGGGCCCGGTCCGATGAGGGCGGCAATTGTCAGGGAGGCAAGAGGGAGCACGAGCTGGCGGAGCGCGCGCATGGAGTGTCCTCCACGTTGGGTTTTGCGTCGCAATGGGTCGTTGGGAGAGAGATAACCCGCGGGTCGCGGCGGTGCAAATGGATCTAGTCGGCGTCCAGCGTCTCCCGCACGCGCGTGAGGAGCTGGCTCAGCAGCCAGGGCTTCTGCAGGATGGGAAGCGGCGGTTCGAGGGCGTCGCGCACGCCCTCCTCATGGCCCGTGTAGCCGCTGGCGAGTATGAACTTCACATCCCCGCCGTCCTCCCGGATCGTGCGGTGTAACTGGCCCCCGCTCATCTTGGGCATCACCATGTCGGAAACGATCAGATCGATCTTTCCCGGGTTGGCCCGGAAGATCTCGAGCCCCTCCTGCCCGTCTGATGCCACGAGGACCCGGTAACCGTATCGCTCGAGCACTCGCTTGCCCGAGCGCCGCAGCGTGTCCTCGTCCTCGACCAGAAGGATGGTCTCGCTCCCTCCGCGCACTCCGGAGAGCGATTCTCCCGGCGGCAGCGCCTGGGCCTCTTCCGGGACGACCGGGAAGTACAGCCGCACGGTGGTCCCCTGCCCCGCCGTGCTGTCCACGGTGACGAACCCGTCGTGCTGCTTCGTGAGGCCGTAGACCATCGCCATGCCGAGACCGGTCCCGACGCCGGGCGCCTTCGTCGTGAAGAACGGCTCGAAGATCCGGGCCTTGGTGTCCTCGTCCATCCCGGTGCCGGAGTCCTCCACGCTGATGCGAACATAGCTGCCCGGCTTCACCCATTCTTCGCTCGCGCGGGTGTCCTCTCCCACCTCGCACCGCTCCGCTCCCACGCGCAGCACGCCGCCCTCGGGCATCGCGTCGCGCGCGTTGGTCGCGAGATTGAGCAGCATCTGCTCGACGGCGCCCGCGTCGGCGCGCACCGCGGGCACGGTTTCGTCGGTGGCGATCCTGATGCGGATGTTCTCGGGCAGCACCCGCCGCATCATCGAGGAGAGGTTGGACACGACGCGCGCGAGATCGGTTGGGATCAGTGTGAGATCGGCGTGGCGGCTGAAGCCCAATAGCTGCTTGGTCATCATGGCCGCCTTGCGGGCGGCCTCCTGGATGTCCTGCACCTCCAGCACGAGGTCGCTCTGTTCGCCTTCCAGCGCGCTCGCAACCAGCTGCGCGTTGAGCGTGATGACGGATAACAGGTTGTTGAAGTCGTGCGCGATGCCGCCCGTGAGTTGCCCTATCGCCTCCATTTTCTGGGCCTGCCTGAGCTGAGCCTCCAGGGTGCGACGTTCGCTGACGTCCTCCACGATCATCTCGAAGCCGTCCAGTCCGCCGTACGGGTCGTGCATGGGCCGCCCGCTCACGCGGACGGTCATCGTGCTGCCGTCCTTGCGCGTCCACTCGAGTTCCAGCCCTTCGATGCGTCCCCTCTCCTGGTACTGCCTCACCAGACGGGGCCGCTCCTCGGGATGGGCGTATACGTCGCGCTCCATGTCGAGGGCCAGGAGGTCGGCCTCCGTGTCGTAGCCCAGCATCTCGACGAGCGCCGGATTCACCGACACGAAGCGCCCCTCGGGGCTCGAGCGGTAGATGCCGTAGTTCGCGTGCTCGACCAGCCCCCGGTAGTTGGCCTCGGATCGGCGCAGGGCGTCCTCGGCGCGCTTGCGCCCGGTGATGTCCCGGGCGAACGCGATGGCGTATTCGACGCCGTCGAACTCCAGGTAGTTGGCCACGACCTCCACTGGGATGAGTTTTCCTTCCCTCGTGCGGTGCTGCGACTCGATCGTGTTCGTGCCCTTCTGCTTGAGGTGGTCCCAGAACTCACTGAAGAGCCGCCGCGGTATGTTTGGGTCGATGTCGCTCATCGTGAGCGTACCGAGCTCGTCGGCGGTGTACCCGAGCATGTGGCAGGCGGCTTCGTTGACGTAGAACAGCTCTCCGTCGGGTTTCAGCCAGAAAGCCGAGTCGGCTGCCTTGTCCACCGCGAACTGGGTCAGCCGCAGTGCGCGCTCCCAGCGCTTGCGTTCGGTTATGTCGCGTCCGACCGATTGGAGTTCGACCAGGTTGCCCTCTTCGTTGAAGACCCCGCGGTCGATCCACTGCTGCCATCCCATACGGCCGTCGGCGGTCACCACGCGGTGCTCACCCGTCTCGGCCGGATTCTCGGGTGTGAGGCGGGAGATCTTCTCGAGGACCATTGCGTGATCCTCCTTGGCGACGAGCGGGAAGAAGCTGGTCCCGATGAACTCCTTTCGCGTGCCGCCGAAGAACTTGCAGTAGGCGTCGTTGACGAACGTCCGTGTGCCGTCGGGAAGCCATCTCACGATGAACTCGGTCTGACCTTCTACGATGGCTCGGTAGCGCGCCTCGTTGCGCTGCCGCTCTTCCTCGGCTCGCTTGCGGTCGGTTACGTCCACCGCGAAGCCGATGCATCCCTCGATCGTGTCGCCCTGGCCGCGCAGCGGCTCGACTTGCACCTCGTATGCGTTGTCTTCCCACTCGAACTCGAACGACTCGGGATGCCCGTCCAGCGCGCGGCGGTGCATCAGAATCGGCTCGAATTCCGGGTCGTCGGTTCCGAAGTACTCGTACAGCGAGGTGCCGATTATCTGGTCCGGCACGAGTGCGAGGCCGGCGAGAGCGGCGCCCCCCGACGATGTGAAGCGGAGGTCACGGTCCACGGTCCAGAGAACCGCGGGCACCTGCCCGATGACGAGCGCCAATCGGGCCTCGCTGCTCAGGCGCGCGGCCTCGGCGCGCTCGCGCTGGCTCACGTCCTGGAAGATCTCCAGGACCGCTGGCTGGCCCTCGTACGTGATGCCGGTGTGGTGGATCTCGAACGTGCGCCCGTGCAGCACGCCGTGGGATAGCGTGGTCAGGGTCTCGCCGTCAGCAATGCCGCGCGGCAGGGGGCAGTCCTCGCACCGCGTCTGGTCGTCCCGGTAGACGTCCCAGCACTTCTTCCCGAGAGCGCCCGCCAGCGTTTTCTGCTGCCGTTCGGACTGGAACAGAACGGTGCCGTCTGCCGCGACGATCTGGAAGCCGAATGGGAGCGCTCGGACGAGCGACTCGCCGATGGACTCGAGTCCGGAGCGCGTTTCTGCGCGCCGGGAGGTCATTTCTGGCTCGCGTTCTCCGCGACCAGGTCCGGCAGGGCGGCGAACACGTCGGGGTCCCACCACCCCCGACCGACTTCCTCGCGCATTGTCTCGAAGGCCTGTTCATGCGACATGGCTGGCCGGTACGGCCGGTGTGTGGTGAGGGCGTCGAACACGTCTGCTACCTGAAGCACCCGCGCAGTGATGGGAATGTGGCCCCCGGAAAGGCCGTCCGGGTAACCGGAACCGTCGAACTTCTCGTGATGGTGCCGGATGATCGGCAGAACCGGGGCGAAGGACCGGATCGGGCGGCAGATGTGCTCGCCCGTCACGGGGTGCTCGCGGACGACGGTCCACTCGTCATTCGAGAGCGGGCCCTCCTTGAGCAGGATGGAGTCCGGCACCGCGACCTTCCCGATGTCGTGCAGCACGCCCGCCCGCTCCAGTGCCACGGTGTCGTCGAGCGACAGACCGAGCCGTGCGCCCAGTGCGCTCGCGTACTTGGACAGCCGCTCGCAGTGCCCCTCGGTGTAGGGATCCTTGCCCTCGATGCTGCGGGCCAGGGCCAGCAGCACCGCCTCGGCCTGCTCCAGCTCGTCGGTGTAGCGCTTCAGGCGCACCAGGGAGCGCACGCGGGCGAGCAGCTCGATGCGGTCGGGCGGTTTGGTGATGAAGTCGTCGGCGCCGGCCTCGAGTCCCTGAACGCGGTCGTCAGTGGCGGAGAGCCCGGTGAGGAGCACCACCGGGATCAGGCGCGTAGCCGGGTTCGTCTTGATCGCGTGGCACACCTGATAGCCGTTGAGGTCGGGCATGAGGACGTCGAGCAGGACCACGTCGGGCCGGACTTGCTCGATCGCTTCCAGCGCCCCGCTGCCGTTCCCGGCGGTGGCGACCTGTAGGCCCTCCGACTGCAGCAGCTTGGCGAGGCTGGCCCGCACGGCGGCGTCGTCGTCGACCACCAGGATAGTGGGTGGCATGCGGTCGGGGCTCTCCAATCCCTAGAGAATCTCTGGCCTCTCGGACTTCCCCGTCAAACTATGGTTGGGCGCGGAGTTAGGGCTAGTCCCGATGTGGGGCAATGTGTGCCCCTGGTGGGACATCCGATGTGATGTAGGCCGCAAGAAATGGCCAACCGGGGGTTTGGGAGCCGCTAGTAGAGTCCCAGTAGCCTGCCGGTGACCGCCGCCGTCGCCAGGGCGAGGCAGGGTCCGAGCCACCACCAGTTGCCCTCGAACCGGTGCAGCAGGAACGCTACCGCGGCCACTCCGACGCCGAACAGCCACTTGGGCGCCACGGGTCCCAGCCCCACGTACTGAACGTAGAGCGGCCCCGCCACCCCCACGCCGATCGCGTGACCGGCGATGTTCAGCGGGCCCCGTCCCCGGTGCAGCACCCGACCCAGTGTGGCTCCCAGCGCGGAGCCGATGACGGTGCCGAGCGCCACGCCGCCGGCGAAGAGTGCGGCAAAGAAGCCGACGAGTTGCAGGATGAAATGGGCCCCCTTCTTGAGACGAGGCCCAGGACGGGGCTGGCCCCATCCCGGGCTGGGCTCGGACTCAGAGCGGGCGACCGGATTCGAACCGGCGACGTCCAGCTTGGGAAGCTGACATTCTACCCCTGAATTACGCCCGCATGTGGGGGGAGTATGACCTCCCCCCACGAATCACGTCAAGCGGAGCTCTACGCGTCCAACTTGTAGCGCACGGCTACGATGTCCTCTCCTGCACCCGTGAGGTCGAACTCGAACGTCTCCCCGGCCCCGAGCGTGCGTTCCGTGAGACTCTCGGTAGCCAGCACGTTGCCGGCCGCGTCCAAGAACTCGAAGGTGATCTCGGGGACGTCGGTGTCGACCTCCACCAGGTTTACGATGTACCCCTGGAGCGCGAGCCCGCTGTCGAGCGGTTGCAGCGAGGCCATCTCGACGTCGAACCTCATCACGTCGATCTCCTGCAAAACGGCGAGCGTTGCCTGCTCGTCGCGCTGCAGCTGATGGGCTGCTGCCAGGAGCCTAAGGGACCCGGCGTTGTGCGGATCGACCTCCACGAGGCGAAGGGCCATGCTCTCCATGGTCTCCGCCCACTGGCCCTTCTCCTCCGGTGATACGCCGTCTGCACCGGCGATGGCCAGGTAGGAGTTGGTCACGTTGTAGAGAGCCGGCCTGTAGTAGGGGTTCTTCTCCAACCCCAGCTCGAAGGCGCGCGCCGACTGCTCGAAATGCTGCGTGACGAAGAGCTTCTCACCCACCATGAAGAGCTGGAAATAGTCCATTTCCTCGGCCCTGGCCATGATGGTGTCGTAGACGGCAATGGCGCGATCGCTGTCGCCCAACTGGACGTATGCCTCTGCCAGCGATGTCAGCACCTGCACGTCACCCGGCTTCAGCTCCAGGTACCGCTGCCACCAGACCGCCGATGAGTCCCACTGCTCCAGCATTCCGCTGACCAGCGCCACGTTGAAGACCGCGACCTGGTAGTTGTCCTCGCGGTCCGGGTCTTCGGTGCCCATCGCCGCGACCATCTTGAAGTAGTGCAGCGCGCTGTCCAGCTCGCCCGCCTGGCCGTACACGCTGCCCATGTAGTAGAAGCCGATGATGTCGTCATCGTAGATCGCATTGGCCCTGCGCAGCACGCTCAGAGCGCCCTCGGGATTGTCCTTCTGGATGGAGTCGAACGCGATGTTGATCAGCGTCACCCACATGTTGCGGCGGTAGAACGTGATGTCCTCGGCGCAGTCGGGTGCCAGGCTCTCGGCGCGGTCGAACGCCGAGTCGGCGCCGATCGGGTCGCGCGAAGCGGCATAGTAGCGGCCCAGGAAGTACCACGCTGCAGGATTGTCGCCCTGCCCCCGGCGATCGATGGCTTCCATGAGGTTGCGGCGCGCGTCCCGCAGCATGCGCTCCTTCTTCACGAAGTCCGGAGTCTCGGCGGCGCCCTTGATGTACACCACGCCGCTGTTCACCAGGAAGTGCCCGGTGCTCAAGTCGCACTGCGGTTCCTTGTATTGCGCCTGCGCAGGCGCAACGGCGACGCCGAGGGCGAAGCCTGTCGAAATCCCCAGCACGGCCACCAGCTTTCTCATGTCGTAACTCCTTTAGTCACAGTCACTTCCGTGTCGCGCAGCAGTGCGCGACCCCCCCGCTCGGCGGCCCGAGCCACCTCCAACGCCGGCCGCCCCAAGCGGCTGGCCGCCGCCACCACGTCTTCATACTCCGGTTTGAGCCTGGCACCGGTAGGCCCGTCCCACACCTTTACTCTTACCCTCGCGCCATCTTCAAGCTCCACAACGACTTCTCGTCTTGGGAGGGTGTTTCGAGCCGCCCGCCAGCGGCGCACACCCGCCGTCGTGGAGTGGGCGAACAGCGCATCGATCACCCGGTCAGCCGCCTCAGGGGGCGCCAGGGCCTCGAGCCTGATGCCCACCCGCCCTTTCTTGCCGTGCGTGGGCCAGACGGCACAGTCCAGTGCGCCTGCCTCCAGCACCGCAGCGCGCAGCGGCTCCAGGTACTCGGGCGAGAGATCGTCCATGTCGGTCGCGATCACCTCGACCACGCCCGCCTCGTGGGCCTCCTCGGCCACCATCAGCCGCAGCGCGTTGGGGTACGGCTCGGTGTCGCGTCCCCCCGCTCCCCAGCCGCTCGTCACCATCCGCCAGCGAGCCGGCGGTGCGCCGTCCGACAACACCCTGAGCAGCACCGCCCCCGTCGGCGTGGTCGCCTCGCCCGTCACCGGGCCGTCGGAGCGGATCTCCACGCCCTCCAGCAACAGGGCCGTGGCCGGAGCGGGCACCGGGAGCTGGCCGTGGGCAGCCTCGACCCATCCGTTCCCGAGCGCCACCGGCAGATTGTAGACCGCTGTGACGCCGAGCCGCTCGAACCCCTCTATCGCGCCCACTACGTCCAGCACCGCGTCCACGGCGCCGACCTCGTGTAGATGGACCTCAGCAGGCGCCACTCCGTGCACCCGGCCCTCGGCCTCGCCGAGCAGCTCGAAGGCACGCACCGCCCGGTCTCGCACCTCATCCGACACCGGCGCAGTCCGCACGATCTCGACCAGCTGTCCGACGCTGCGGCCGGATGAGCCGCCCTCTGGGATCTCGAAGTCCACCTTGGTGGCGGTCAGCGACGCGCGCTCGACCTTGCCTATGCGAACCCGGACCGAGGGGAAACCGAGCCGTGCGGGCAGATCCTCGAGCCACGCGGAGTCGACGCCGGCGTCCAACAGGGCGCCCAGGGTCATGTCGCCGCTCATGCCCGCTGCCGGGTCGAGGATCGCTATGCGCATTGGTCGTATGCCAAGCCCTGAATCTCCCCAATCAGCTCCGATATAGCCACCCCGCTCCGGTGTTGAACAGCACCACCGATTCGTTCGCTCCAATACTGCCGCGCTGGACAAGAGTATCCAGCGCCGCCAGCGTCGCACCGCCCTCGGGACACGCGTCCACTCCCTCGCTGGCCGCCATGGCGTCGGCCGCGCGGCTCAATGCCTCGTCAGAGACCGCGAGTGCTTCACCTCCCGTCTCATCGAGCGCGCGCAGGATTATGGGGCCGCCCAGGGGCGCCGGAACGCGCAGTCCGGCAGCAACGGTTTCGGGATCGGGCCATGGTTCGGTGCGGCTCGCACCGCGCTCGAATGCCTCCACGACGGGTGCGCAGCCCTCCGACTGCACGCTGTAGAGGCGCGGCGCCTTGCCGCTCACCCACCCCGCCGCGAGCAGGTCGCGGAACGCGATCCACATGCCGATCAGCCCCGTCCCGCCACCGGTTGGGTAGATCGCCGCGTCCGGCAATCGCCATCCCAACTGCTCCGCCACCTCGAGGCCCAGCGTCTTCTTGCCTTCGATGCGGTACGGCTCGCGCAGGGTCGACATGTCGAACGATCCGTGTGCGGCGGCGTGCGCCCGCGCCGCCTTGCCGCAGTCACCGATGTGCCCGTCCAGGAGCTGCAGCTCGGCGCGGAAGGTGCGGACCTGCTCGAGGATGCGCGGTGGCGTCGTGCGCGGGGCGAACACCTCTACCGGGAGTCCCGCGCGCCGGCCGTAGGCCGAGGTCGCCACACCGGCGTTGCCGGCGGTCGGCACGGTGAACCCCTGGGCGCCGGCGTGGCGCGCTCGCGTGACCGCTGCGGAGAGTCCGCGCGCCTTGAACGAGCCGGTCGGGTTCGTGGACTCGTCCTTGATCCACAGCTTCGCCACCCCGGCCCGCTCGGCGAGGCGCGGCGCGTCGAGCAGCGGCGTCCCGCCCTCGCCAAGGGTGACGGGAGCTTCGCCATCGAGCAGCGGCAGCCACTCTCGGTAGCGCCACATCGTCCAGGGGCGCTCGGCGAGCAGCGCCTTGAGGCCCGGCTCTGGCGCACGCTCGTAGCGCACCAGCCAGGGGGCCCCGCACTCGGGGCATACGGTCGGGAGCCCGTCGGGCGCCGCATCGGCTGGGCAGCCGGAACACGTGAGTGACCAGTGGTATGTCATTGCTTCACGCTGGAGAGGATTCTGTCCGCGAGCTTGAGTGAGAAACCCGGCAGGGCCGCGATCTCCTCTGGAGTGGCGAGCCGGACGCCGGCCAGGCTGCCGAAGGCCTCCAGCAGGCGGCGCCGGCGCTGCTCCCCTACACCGGGGATGTTGAGCAACTCGGACGTGACGATTCGCTGAGTGCGCCGCTTGCGGCTATAGGTGATAGCGAAGCGATGCGCCTCGTCCCGGGCGCGCTGCAGCAGGCGCAGCGACGGCGCCCGCTGCGAGAGCCTCAGGCTCTCCTTGCGGCCCACCAGGAAGATCTCCTCCTCGCGCTTGGCGAGGCTCGCCAGGGGGATGTCGCCCAGGCCGAGTTCGGTGAGCGCCTTGTGCGCGGCGCCGAGCTGTCCCTTCCCACCGTCCACCACGATCAGGTCCGGGAGCGGCTTTCCATCCTCCATGCGCCGGGTCGCGAAGCGGGACACGACCTCGTTCATTGCCGCGAAGTCGTCCTGTTGTCCTTCTTCGCTGCGGATCCTGTAACGGCGGTACTCGCCCTTCTTGGGCCGTCCGCCCTCGAACCAGACGAGGGATCCGACGGTGTCACGGCCCTGGTTCGTCGAGATGTCGATGCACACGAAGCTGCGCGGCACGACGGTGAGGCCCAGGTCGCGGCCCAGGGCGTACACCGGATCCTCAACGCGCTCCTCGGTTTCCAGCGCCTCGATCTTGAAACTCTCGAGCAGGTGTCGCGCATTCTGGTCGGCCAACGCCACCAGCCGCTGGTTCACCCCACGCTGCGGCACGAGCCAGTGCTGCTCCGGCGCCAGCTCTGTTACCGCCTCGAAATCGGCCGGGGGAAACGGCAGCACGACGCGCTTGGCGCGCGCCTCGGCGCGCACGTAGTAGCCCACGAGGAAGACGCGGAGGATCTCTTCGTCCGGAGCCTCCGACAGGTTCTCGAAGAAGCGCTGGTCGCGCGCCACTACACTGCCCTGGCGCACCCGGACGATCACTCCCACTGCATCGTCCCCGTCACGCGCAAATCCAATGGCGTCGGCGTCGCTTCCACCCACCGCCTCCACCGTCTGGGGTTGCTCGAGCTGCTCCAGCCAGGAGAGCGCGTCGCGTATCTCGGCTGCGCGCTCGAAGTCGAGCCGTCCCGAAGCCTGTTCCATCCGCCGCCGCAGGCTGGAGCGCACCTCCACCGTCTTCCCCTCGAGGAAGGCGATCACGTCGCCCATCATGCCGCGGTAGTCATCCACGCTCTGGTAGCCCACGCACGGGGCGAGGCAGCGGTCGATGTGGTAATCGAGGCACGGTCGATCGGGCGCGTCGCCGGGCAGCGCGTAGTGGCACGAGCGCACGGTGAAGATGCGGCGAATGATGCGCAGCGTACGGCGCAGGACGCCGACGTCGGTGTAGGGTCCGAAGAAACGCGCACCCGGAATGTCGAGCTGGCGCACGACCAGCACGCGGGGAAACGGCTCGCCCAACGTCACGGCAATGCGCGGGTAGCTCTTGTCGTCCCGCCACATGACGTTGAAGCGGGGACGGTGCTCCTTGATCAGGTTGTTCTCGAGCAGGAGCGCCTGCGATTCCGTCGGGACGACGATCGTCTCCAGGCCGCGGATCCGCTCGAGGAGCATCCGCCGCTTGGGGCCCTCGGACGCGTCGGCCGCGAGGTAGCTGCGCACCCGCTGGCGCAGCCGCTTGGCCTTGCCAACGTAGAGAACCTCGTCACCGGCGCCCTTCCACAGGTAAACCCCGGGTATGTCCGGCAGTGAGGCGATCGTGCGCTCGATGTGTTCGAGATCGCGATCGGTCATACGGGAAAGCTAACTGTCGGTCGAGCGTGCCGAGCGCCGCCGCAGCACCGCCCAGAGCTTCGCCGCCTCGGGGTGCCCCAGCAGCAGCGTAACCACTCCGTACACCGCCCCGAACCCGGCGAGCGCGAGGGCCGCCTGCGCCCACAGCGGCTGGCGGGAGAGGAGATCGGCGATGCGCGCCCCCGCGACGGCCGCCGGCACCGTGGCTGCGGTGGCGAGAGCGATGGCGCGGAGCTGAGGTTTGTCGAGGATGCGTCCGACCTTGGCGCTGAGCGTCCCGAAGTTGAGGGACATGTTCAGGTAGGCCGCGATCGAGGCGCCCAGCGCGATCCCCGCGGGGCCGAAGCGGCGCATCAGCAGGAAAGCGCTGACGGCCGACACGATGACGGAGAGCACCGCGATCCTGACCGGCGTCTTCGTGTCCCCCTGCGCGTAGTGTCCCGACGCGAGGAGCTTGACCGTTGCCTGTGCCGGGATGCCGATGCTGTACGCGGCGAGGACGCCGGCGGCTACGGTCGTGGCGGCGGTCCCGAACCGGCCCGTCTGGAACAGGGCAGCGATGATCTCCGGCGCGAGCGCCCCGAACGCCACCGCCGCGGGCAGCACGAAGAACGCGATGCGGGTGAGTCCGGCGCCCAGCCTGGCGCGCAGCACCTGTCGGTCGTCTCCCACCGCGTCGCGCGCGAGCTGGGGCAGCGCGACGGCGGCGACGCTGATGCCGAACAGTGACACGGGGAGGATCGCCACCAGCTGCGCGTAGCCCAGGATCGCGACGGCGCCCTGTGCCAGCAGCGACGCGAGCTGCATGTCCACGATGCTAGAGATCTGATACGCGCCCGCCCCCACGACCACCGGCACCCAGCGCCCGATTACCTGCCTCACGCCGGGCGCCTTGAGGTCGAGGCCCCACTTCACGCCACCCGCCAGCCGCAGCGTGGCGGGCAGCTGCACCAGCAGTTGGAGCAGGCCGCCGAGCAGCGCGCCCCAGGCCAGCGCCACCACGAGGTCCAGCTCGACGAGCACTCCGCCCAGGGTGATCAGCGTCGCGATCTGGGCGATGTTCCACAGCGCCGGCGCCGCGTAGGACAGGAAGAAGCGGCGATGGGTGTTGAGTATCCCGAGGCACCAGGCGGACAGGATCAGGAGCCCGGACATCGGGAACATGATCCGGACCAGCGTGATGGCGAGCGCCCGGCGCCCTCCTGAGAAACCCGGTGCGACGAAGTCGGTGATCAGCGGGGCCAGGGCGATGCCGATGAGCGCCAGGACGGCTGTCAGCAGCACCAACACCGACGCGATGACGCCGGCCAGGCGCTGCGCCTTCTCGCTCTCGCCGCGCTCGATCATCCCGGCGTAGACCGGGATCAGGGACGCCGAGAGGGTTCCCTCCCCAAGCAGGTTGCGGATGACGTTTGGGATCTTGAGCGCGGCGCGGAACGCGTCAGCGGCGACTCCGTCGCCGAAGTAGTGCGCGAACACCCGCTCCCGGACGAACCCGAGAATGCGGGTGAGCATAATCCCGGCGCCGACCCGGGCCGCGAGGCGGCCCTGCGACGGGGGCACGCGCCTAGGGCTTGGGTGGCGCGAGCCGGTCGGGCGGCTCGCGGTGTTCCGGGTTCTCGAGCAGGCGCTGCAGGAACTGCATCTCGTCGCGCATGCCCTCGAGGCCGCGTGACACGTCGTCCACCTCGTCCTCGAGCGTGAGCACGCGCTTGATCAGCTCGTCGATCTGCCGCTCCCGCTCCGGGAGCATCCGGTCGGCGTCGCGCGCGCGCTCCCTGAGGCGTGGTACGTCGAAAGCGAACACGAGGATCGGGATCAGCAGCGCTAGGATCAGGAGGACGAGAGCGAGGGGCCAGATCATGGGCCGATTCTACGGCTTCCTTGGTGCGGATTCAAGTTCCGGGACAGCCTCTGCGCTCGCCTCGAGCGCGGCGTCCACGAAGGCGGTGCCGTAACGCACCAGGTACGGCACTGCGTTGAGAACCCGCTCCTGCGGCTTGCCGCCCGGGAACAGGCTCGTGCGGGCCTTGGCGATCTGCTGCGTCACGACCTCGTTCCTCTTCTTGAGGTGGCCCACGAGGCGCTTCTCCACCGAGGCGGCGCCGCCGAGCGCGTTGTTGCGCGCCGACCGCACGGTCTTCTCGAGCGTCGGGTCGACCTCGCCCGCAGCCCGCTCGAGCTTGTCGTACTCCTCGGTCAGCGTGCGGCGCAGCGCGTGAAGCGCGGCGACGGCGGCAGGCGGCATGTCCTTCTCCACCAGCGACGCCTCGAGCTTCCCCTCGGGCCCGGCGAGATCCTCGGCGCCGATGCCGTACTTGTCGAGCACCTTCTGGATGCGCGCTTCGATGAGACGCGCCGACCAGCGCGGGACCGCGGTCTGTGGAGCCACGTCCAAGGCATCGTACAGGGGCGCCGCTTGCGGCAGGTACTTGAGCTCACCCGGTCCCGCCACGTATGCCAGCGTGGGAAGCAGCGCCGCCTCTACCACCGGCCGCAACAATACGTTGGGTGACAGCCGTTCCGGCTCGTTCCGAGCGATGCCGCGCAGGGACTCGAGCGTCCACGGCTCTTTGGCTCGCCTCGTGCGGAAGCCGTCTCCATCCAGCACGATGCGGTCGCGGCCCAGGCGATCCTCGATCAGCACCGGCGTGGAGCCGTCGCCGACCGGTACCGGCACCGCGTGCCCCGATGCCTCGAGGGTCTTTGCGCGCGCCCCGAGCGCCCGGTCGATCCCGCCGGCCTGCTCGAGTACGCGGATCAGGTACGGCGCCATCGCTCGCTTGGCGGCCTGGTGGGTCGGGAGCAAGACGATGAGGCCGTGTGCGCCGAGCAGCTCGGCCATCGCCCCCGCGAACGCCGACGCGAAATCCGCCTCCGGTCGGTAGTGGCGCTCGAGCCACGCAGTTACCTCGCCTCGGAACTCCGTCTCGGGCGTGCTCCGCTCCACTGCGTCGAGCACCGCCTCGATTCCCGCGCCCAGCGGCTCGCGATAGAGCGGCAACGAGGGGTCCGCCGCGTCGCGGCTGCGCAGCTCAGCGCGCTCGACTTCGTTGGATGGTGTGATCAGGTTGACGTGGTTCGCTTCCTGGAAGTCGTGATCGTCTCCGGCCACCCAGAAGACCGGCACCACGGTCCGACCCAGCGCGCCCTCCAGCGCCCGCGCCAGCGAGACCGCGGTGAGCGCCTTGTACACGGTGAACAGCGGTCCGGTCAGGAGTCCCGGTTGCTGCCCCGTCGTCACGCAGAGCGCCTCGCCGGCCAGCAGCTTCTCCAGCCCGGCGCTCGCCGGGCCGGACGCCACGAAGGCCTGTTCCAAGCCCGCGTCGACACCCGTGCCGTGGGCCGCAATGCGCGCGCTCGTGTCGAGCGCAGGCCGCGCGGCCGGGAGGATGGTCTCGAACCGGAAGCTCATCGTCGTTCCGCGATGAAGATGGCGCGTGGCGCCTGGGACACGAGCGGGCCTCCGCCGTAGTCGCCCATGCGCTCTCGTACGGAGAGGCCCGCTCCGGATAACATGTCCGCCAGTTCATCCGGGGAGAACAGGCGAACGCGCTCCACGAAGCTCCGCCCTTCGTCGACCAGGTGGATCTCCTTGGTGACGAAGCGTCCGTCGGTCGATATGCCTCTGTCTATGGCGACCCGCTGCTGGCCTAGCTGGCGCTCTTCGTGGGGCACGAGCGAGTCTCGCACGGAGTCTGCGTTGAAATAATCGAGCACGAACACCCCGTCGTCGCCCAGTACAGCGCCTGCGCCCTCGAGTACCGCGCGGTGTTGCGCGTCGTCGGCGAAGTAGCCGAAGCTAGTGAAGAGGTTCACGACCAGGTCGAAGGCCCCATCCCGAAACGGCAACCGCCGCATGTCTCCGCGCACCAGGTCGAGCGGCGGGTCCTTACGGTGTCGCGCGAGGCTCAGCAGCGGCATGGACAGATCGAAGCCGACGACCCTGGCGCCGCGATCGGCGAAGTGGACTGCGTGACGCCCGGCGCCGCAGGCCAGGTCCAGTACGCGGCGCCCCCGGTACGGGGCGTGACGCTCGATCAGCGCCGCCAGCTGCCGTGCTTCATCGTCGTCGCGGTGCGGATACAACCGCAGGTACTCCTCGCCGAACCATTGCTCGAACCACTCCGTCATTCGTGGCTCCCCTTGTGGTACGGCTCGCCCCGCAGGATGGTGAGTGCGCGGTAGAGTTGCTCGGTCAAGACCACGCGTGCGAGCTCGTGCGGCATCGTGAGCTGCGACAGGCTGAGGGTGCCTTCCGCGCGGTCCAGCACGCGTTGATCGAGACCGTGGGCACCGCCGATGATCAGTGCCACGTCCCGCGCATCGTGCTGCCAGGCGCTCAATTGCCGGGCGAACTGCTCGCTCGTGTAGCCGCGTCCCCCGCGCGTCAGTGCGAACGGCCGGGATCCTTCGGGTATGGCCTCGAGCAGCGCATCTCCCTCGAGACGCAACGCCGTGCTCGCGTTGCGGGCTCGACGGCCCGCCTCACGAACCTCCTTCAGCTCGAGGCGCTGCGTGCGCCTGATGCGCGCGACGTACTCGTCGCACGCTGCCCTGAAGGCCGCATCCCGAACCCGACCGACGGCGACGACGTGGAGCACCATCAGGCATAGAGCCCGCGCAGCCGGTGCACGGCCGCCACCCGCTCCATGGCGAGCATATAGGACGCGATGCGCAAGTTCACCGAGTGCTTTTGCGCCACGCTCAACACGGCCTGGAACGACTGCTGCATGATCGTGTTGAGTCGCTCGATGACCGTCTCCTCGCCCCAGAAGTACCCCATTCGGTCCTGCACCCACTCGAAGTAGCTCACGGTCACGCCTCCCGCGTTCGCCAGAATGTCGGGGATGACGAAGACCCCGTTCTCTTCTAGAATGCGGTCGGCGCCGGCCGTAGTCGGCCCGTTCGCTCCCTCGCAGATGATCTTGGCCTTGATGTCGCGGGCGTTCTTCCGGGTGATCGCATTCTCGACGGCCGCCGGCAGCAGCACGTCCACGTCGAGACTGAACAACTGCTCCGCCGCGATGGCCTCGGCGTTGGGGTAACCGCTGAGGTAGCGGTTCTCACTCACCCATTTGATGGCGTCGTCCACGTAGATGCCGTTGGGATTGTAGATGGCGCCGGACACGTCGCTCACCGCGACTATCGTGAGGCCTTCCTTCTCGAGCAGTTGACCCGCGACGGAGCCGACGTTGCCGAACCCCTGCACGGCGACCTTGGTGCCGCGGAGCGGCAGGCCCAGGTGCTTGATCGCTTCCTTGATGGCGATCATGCAGCCCCGTCCGGTCGCCTCCCGCCGGCCCATCGAGCCGCCCATCTCGACCGGCTTTCCCGTCACCACGGCGGTCACGGGGTGGCGTTGGTGCATGGAATAGGTGTCCATGATCCACGCCATCACCCGCTCGTTCGTGTTCACGTCGGGCGCGGGGATGTCGGACTCGGGACCGAGAGTGTCCATCAGCGCCGCAGTGAAGCGCCGCGTGATGCGTTCGAGCTCCCTGACCGAGAGAGTCGTGGGGTCGCACACCACCCCGCCCTTGGCGCCACCGAACGGGATGTTCACGACGGCGCACTTCCACGTCATCCAGGCGGCGAGCGCCTTCACCTCGTCCAGAGTGACGCGCAGGTCGAAGCGCATGCCGCCCTTGCCCGGGCCCCGGGCGGTGTTGTGGATGACCCGATAGCCGGTGAAGACCTCCAGCTCACCGTTGTCCCGCTGGATCGGGATCGCCGTGATTATCTGCTTCTCGGGATGGCGCAGGACGCGATACATGCCGGGGTCCAGATCGAGCAGCTCGGCGGCATGGTCGAACCGCGCCATCATCGCCTCGAACGGATTGTCCTCGTCGAGGTGCGGGTCCTTGTCCCGCCCCAGAAGGTCTTGTGCGGTGCGGACCTGGTCGTCCGCGGTCGTTCCGTCGTTCATGATGTCGGTAGGGCTCCTACCGTCTCGTTCGGTCGTGGGTTCAGGCCAAGAGTTCGGTCACGTCTGCTGCCACCAGGTCCAGCGCCGCTTCCACCGCGGTGCGTCCGTGTTCCCAGCGGACGTCGAGCGCAGCCACGAGAGGCTCCGGAACCCGCGGCGGCCACTGGCTCCTGAGCTTGGCCGCGTCCTTTTCGGTGACTACAACGTAATCAACTGCTACCGCCGCATGGAGCAGGCGCGCCACATCGCCGGCGCGGTAGCGGTGGTGGTCGCGCCAGGCCAGCAGCTCAACGTCGGCCCCCAAGCGGCGGCACTGGCTGGCGAAGCTGTCCGGGTCTCCTATGCCGGCCGCGGCCAGGACCCGGGCGCCGTTGAGCGACTCCACAGCGCGAAACCCGCCGCTCAGCAGCCCGCGGAATCCGGTGATCGTGAGCTTGGCGATCGCGACGAGAGCGCGCGGTGCGGAGCGCCGGGCGCGCTCTGCCACGGCCAGCGCCGTGACCCGGTCGGCGCGCTTGCGGGTCACCACCACGAGGTCCGCCCGGCGCAGCGCTCCCCAACCCTCCCGCCACGGGCCCGCTGGCAGGGTCCAGGGGACCGCGCGGCTCGACTCCGCGCTCACCACCGCGATGTTGAGGTCCCGACCCACGTCGAGGCGCTGGTAGGCGTCGTCGAGCACGACGATCTCGGCTCCCTCGGCCACGGCCCGCCTGGCTCCGGCAATCCGGTCCGGATTCTCGACGACGACGGCGCCCGGCACCAGCAGCCGATGCACGTCGCCCTCGTCCCCGCCGTAGCCGCGCAGCACGATGGCCGGTTTCAGGCCTTTGCGGGCGTAGTATCCGGCTATCCACGACGCGAGCGGGGTCTTTCCGGACCCCCCCACGGTGAGGTTCCCGACGGCCACCGTCGGCACCGTCGGGATGGCCTGTGGCAGCAGCCGCGCCCGGTAGGCGCGCGCCCGGGCGGCGACGGCAGCGCGATAGGCCCACGCCGGGGGGAGCAGTGCGAGCCGGGCAATGCGGGCTGTGAGGGAGCGCCTGGCCCAGAGCCAGTGCGTCACGAAGCGCACAGGGTGGCCTCTTCCTCTACGTGGCGCAGCTCGTTCTCGAGCCGCTCGCGGCCCCGCTGTTGCTCCTCACGTCCGGGGGATACGGCGAAGGGCTGGCCGTAGACGATGCGTACGCGGGCGAAGGGACGCGGCAGCAGAAATGCGTCCCACGACCGAGTACGCCAGGCCGGGGCCGCCGAGGCCGCAACGGGAACGATCAACGCCCTGCCGAGCTGGGCGGCGGCGACTGCGCCCGTCTTGACCTGGCGTGCCGGACCGCGCGGTCCGTCGGGCGTGAATGCCGCGTCACCCCCTTCTCGCAGCGCTCTCACGGCCTGGCGCAGCCCCGCCGTCCCGCCCCGCGTACTCGAGCCGCTGGCGATCCGATAACCCCACCGGCGTGCCGCCTGAGCCAGCCGCCGACCGTCGCGGTGGCCGCTCACGAGCAGAGTGATTCCCTGCCCCCGCCGATGCCACAGCGGGGCCAGCAGCAGGCCGTGCCACACAGCGTAGACCACCGGCACGCCCGCATCCCTGGCAGCGTCGAGGTGCTCCTGACCCTGCACGTCGAGGCGCCAGGTGCGCGCCAGCAGGCCGGCTATCCAACGCATGACCCTTTCAGCCACTGCGGCCCTCACGCGGCGAGCCCCCGACCCAGCTCGGCGACCCGCCCGGCCGCACCGGGGCTTCCGAGTGCGGAGCGCACGGTCTCGAGCGCAGTGCGCTGCTCCCTGGCTTCACGGCCCGCAGGGTCGAGCAGAGGAAGCGCGGCACTCGCCAGAGCCTCCGGGGTGGCCTCCCCCTGCAACAGCTCCGGCGCCACGCCGCGGCCCGCGATCAGGTTGACCAATCCCACGCTGGGCACGCTCACTACCCGCTTCGCCAGGGCGAAGCTGGCCGGGTGCATGCGGTATGCGATCACCATCGGCATCCCCGCCAGCGCCGCCTCCAGGGTGGTCGTGCCCGACTTGCACAGGCCCGCGTCCGCGGCCGCGAAGGCGACCGCCGGATCGCCGCGCCAGACACGGAAGGCCTCGTCGGCGGGCGCCACTCCGCAGGGCGCTTCAAGCAGCAACACCTCGAGGTCGGGCACGGCCTCGCGCAGCCGGTGCGCCGCCCGGCGGAGCGTGGGCCACAGCCGCCGGATCTCGGCGCGACGGCTCCCGGGACTCAGCGTGAGCAGCGGGACTTCGCTGCCGAGTCCGAGGATGCGGCGCGCGGCATCGCGGGTGGGAGCGGTCGGCCGGTCCAGCAACGGGTGGCCGACGAAGGTCGTGGGGATGCCGCGGCCGGCGAAGAACGTCTGCTCGAACGGCAGGATTACCGCCAGGTGGCTCACGCTGCTCCTCAGCGCAGGGAGCCGCCACCGGCCCCACGCCCAAAGCTGGGGCGCGATGTAGTACAGCACCGGCACGCCCTGCCCCGCCGCGACCCGTGCAAGGCGCAAGTGAAACCCCGGGTAGTCCACCAGTACGGCGAGGTCGTAGCGCTCCAGTGAAAACCGGCGCCGCAGCCGCGCCAGCAACGCCACGTGCGCGGGCACGGTGCGCAGCACTTCGGCGACGCCGATGGCCGACAGGTCCTCCATCCGCGCGATCAGCCGCGCCCCGGCCTCCTCCATGCGGGGGCCGCCGATGCCGTCGACGGCGATCCCCGCCTGATCTGCGAGCAGCCGACGCACCACTTCGGCGGCGTGGGCGTCGCCCGACGGCTCACCGGCCGAGACGAACACTCGCCTCACACGAGCACCCCTCGTTCGGAGTGCGCGACGAACTCTACCAGTCGCGTGACCTCGGGTACCTGCGGCTCGCAGCGGAGCCGCTCGATCGCCTGTGTGGTGGTCAGGTCGGAGTTGAACAGCATGCGGTAGGCGTGCTTGAGTGCGAGCCGCACCTCGGGCGGGAAGCCCGCCCGCGCGAGTCCGACGGTGTTGAGGCCGTACAGTTTGAGGGGATTGCCGGTGGCGTTGGTGTAGGGCGGCACGTCCTGCGGCACCCGCGACCCCCCGCCCACGTAGGCGTAAGTCCCGATGCGGACGAACTGGTGCACGGGACACAGGCCGCTTATCGTGGCGTGGGATTCGATGTGTACGTGTCCGGCGAGCTGCACGGCGTTGGCGATGGTGACTTCATCCTCGATCACGCAGTCGTGCGCCACGTGCACGTACGTCATCAGGAAGCAGCCGCGCCCGACGCGAGTGACGCCGCTGGCCTGGGTGCCGCGGTGCAGCGTCGTGTACTCTCGGATCACCGTATCGTCGCCCACTTCCAGCCAGGTATCGCCGCCTGCGTGCTTGGTGTCCTGCGGCGCAGCTCCGAGCACCGTGCCCGGCCCGACCGAGCAGCGGCGGCCGAGCCTGGTGTTCTGCTCGATCACAGCGTGGGGACCGATCGACGTCTCGTCGCCGATCGTGACTCGAGGGCCGATTATGGCATAGGGGCCGACGACTACGTCGGCCCCCAGCTCCGTATCGGGATCTATGATTGCCGTGGGGTGGATCCTGTCGGTCATCGGTCCACGATGGCCGCCATCATCTCGGCTTCGGCCACAGTCTGGCCATCGACGTAGGCCACGCCGCGCATGCGACACGTCTTGCCGCGGAACTTCAGCATCTCGAGCTCGAACCGCAGTTGGTCACCGGGTATCACCGGCTTGCGGAACTTCACGCCGTCCATCGACATGAAGTAGACCACCTTGCTCTCCGGGTCGTCCACCGAGTCCATCAGCATCATGCCGCCCGTCTGCGCCATGGCCTCGATGATCAACACACCGGGCATCACCGGATGCCCCGGGAAGTGTCCTTGGAAGAACGGCTCGTTGATCGTGACGTTCTTGATGCCGACGATGCGCTTGCCCGGCTCCAGCTCGAGGATGCGGTCCACTAGCAGGAAGGGGTATCGGTGCGGCAGCACTTTCATGATGTCCTGGATTTCAACCACTGTGGGTGCCCTCCGGTTCGCGGTCCTCGAAATGGCGCGAGCGAGTGCGACGTTTCCGGCGTGGCTCGGCCGGAACGCTACGACGTCGGCTTCGAGCCGGCCGCCCAGTAACGCCAGGTCTCCCAGCAGGTCGGTCGCCTTGTGGCGCACGAACTCGTCGGGCCACCTCAGCGCGGCGCCGTCCACTCCCTGCTCCGTCAGCACGATCGCGTTCTCCGGGCCGGCGCCCTGGGCAAGTCCCCGCTCGTGCAGCTCCTTTGCCTCCCGCTCGAAGCCGAAGGTGCGTGCCGCAGCCAGCTCGGCCGCAAAAACTTCTGGAGTGACGTCGTAACAGCCCGACTGCCGCCCGATGAGGGGGTGGTCCCACTCGATCGTCACCGTCAGGCGCAGGCCGTTTCCGGGAGTCACGTGATAAACGGAATCGCCTTCGCGCATCGTCAGGGGCGCTGACTGGCGGAACTGAATCGCCTCCCCGCCGGTCTCCCTGACTCCGGATTCCTCGAGCGCCTGCGAGTATGCCTGCGCGCTACCGTCGCGGATGGGCGGCTCGGGACCGTCCAGCTCGATCATCAGGTCGTCGATGCCGTGTGCCGCCACGGCGGCGAGCACGTGCTCTGCGGTGTGCACCACTGCATCGCCGTTGCTCAGGCTGGTGCGCCGGTCCGTTTCTGCCACGCGGTCAAGCCGGGCCGGTATCTCGGCTCCGCCGAGATCGGTGCGGCGGAACACGATCCCGCTACCCGGCTCGGCGGGCGCCAGCGTGGCCGTGACGGCGGCGCCAGTATGCAGCCCGATACCCGTCACGCTCACACGCTTCGCGATCGAGCGTCTAGCGGTCATCTGCGCGGGATCATCCGTTCCAGTGAGCTGACCATGGGCGCGATGCGGGCCAGAGCCGCGGTCTGCCGCAAGACTGCACGGTGGTCACGGGCCGGGTAACCGGACACCGTTGCGCCGGGTTCGATGTCGCCGATCACGCCGCTCTGGGCAGCGACGCGCGCGCCGCGCCCCACCGTGAGATGATCGGCGAGGCCAGCCTGGCCTGCAAGCATAACATCGTCCTCCACGACGGTACTCCCGGCAATCCCGACCTGCGCCATGACGATGCAGTTGCTGCCGATGCGCACGTTGTGGGCTACCTGCACCAGGTTGTCGATCTTGGTGCCGGCTCCCACCACGGTGTCGCCGACGCCGCCTCGATCGACCGTCGTGTTTGCGCCGATCTCCACGTCGTTGCCGATCACGCAGCGGCCCACCTGGGGGACCGGCTCGTGGCCGCGTTCGGTCCGCACGAAGCCAAAGCCCTTGCCGCCCACACGCGCGCCGGCGCGTACCAGCACGCGGTCTCCGAGCAGTGCGCCCGAGTGCACCACGGCGTGCGCTTCGATGCGGCAGGCCGCACCCAAGATCGCGCCCTCTTCCACGACCGCATGGTCCGCGACGACGCATCCGTCGCCGAGGCGCACATTGCGGCCCAG
>Ga0255055_10000951_pt1 | contig 22060 bp, 16 predicted proteins | sample JV7_2_27_MG_FD_188633 | JGI IMG/M metagenome (GOLD analysis project Ga0255055, IMG submission 188633) | Seawater microbial communities from Jervis Inlet, British Columbia, Canada - JV7_2_27 | ecosystem: Environmental > Aquatic > Marine > Inlet | place: Canada: British Columbia | collected...
CGAATGCGCCCAGCATGGCGATAGCCATGGTCAGGATGATCATCGTCACAAGGGCTCTAGCCGGTACAGGCATCAAGGCGAGCTTCGGCCAACTTTTTCTGTGTGTGGATGCTTGTGGATCGCTCATGCAATACACCTCGCCGACTTACTTGCTTGGGAATTTCCATTTTTAAAACTTTAGGCATTCTAGTTCATTTTAGTTCACTTTAGGCATTTATCCAGTGGAATCTATTCCCCAGTAAAATTAGAGCCGGAATACTTTCCGTCAGCGGTGAAAAAGATGTAGACGGTCTTTGGATCTCCTGTGCTGCGCAGGAATGAAACAACATACTCTGTGTTTCCGCCCTTCTGCCGGTTGGTAATACCAACATTTGCCAAATCACTCTCCCAGCTTTCGTCTAGCTTGCCGCTGCCAACAAGCTGGTTAAATAGATCCGTACTTTTTTGTAGGGCCTGTAGCGCAGTAAATGAATTGGCATGCCCTTTACCGCCGTGAGCGAACACTAGGCCGGTGACAGAGAGAATCGTAAATAGAGCGACAACCGCCGCGATGCTTCCAAAAAAAGAGCGTCTGAGGCGGATTCGTACATTGTTCATCTTGACCTCCATGTGATGAGAGAAGCTTGCATAAGACGTAAAACCATAACTAGTAAAATAGTATTCTAATCATTCCGTCAGTGGCAGGCCAACCTTGGGATCTTGTTAATGGCCATCCAGCCTCCCCTCATAAAACTCCTTCTGCCATTTTTTCCACTCGTCTCGCTTTGAGTCTCTGGACCAGACAATTTTGTACGATCCGCCCCTCTTGACCTCGAGTTTCTTAGCTTTTATAGCCCTGTATGTCTTGTTTACCTCGCCCGTGACTCTGATGGCTTTGCCGATATATTGTGCCTTCACGTTGCGAGGGATGTTTGGAAGTAAGTAATGTTCACTACCTTTTCCAAGAAATATCACAAAGTCCGTCACTAAAGCCATATGGGGGTCCAGATTATCAGTGGGGCAAGGTTTGCCATGAATAATGCAATCTAATGCCTCCATGTGCCCTTCTACAGTCTGCGCAGCATCGACCGCCACAGGTGTGATATACGCCAGCGTTATTAGAATGATCAATACAATTATTTTCTTTTTTCTGTTCATGGTCTTTCACCTTCCGTTTACGCATTTCTTTCATGTGATGCTAGAAGAGCAACGCAAACAGTATACCAAACTGCTATCCATCTGTAATTACAAAATATTTACTAGCTCGAGGGTGACGAAAAGTTAATAAGTGCGCAGTTTATGCGCACTATAGATTAGTTTTCCAGCGTTGGTGTGAAAAAACCATGCACTATCATGGCATTCGATGCTACCTACTGGGGCGCAAATGCTCTACTGGTACGCGTATGGCTGGATGGCATTGATTCTGCTTAACAGATGGTCAAAAGACTTATTGACCATCGAACAGTGCAAGAAAATGAACCCTAAAGCTTATTTGAAACGACTGATAGCAGTACCTGTCATCTTATTGTTTCTGCTAACTCTTAACGGCTGTCTTTTCATGATGCCTCTCATGATGCCTTTCATGGTGGGCACCATGCACAGCAAGAGCGGGGGCAAGGTGGTGGATCCAAAGGTGGATAAGGCTTTAGGTGAGTTGGTCCAAGAAGGCGTAAGCGCGCTGGTTGATAATCATGGGCCCTACGACCTCATTCTGCTGGACCAGACGGAAGTCACTGATAACCTCGTTCCATCGACACTCTTTCAACAGAGATTGCTGAAGAAGTTACGGTCGCGGAATGAGTGGCAGGTTTTTGACCAGAGCCCGAACTCGTCGACCGCTCAGCACAATTCTGGTTCGTCCAGGCTCCAACCGGAGGGAGTGACGGCACTGCTGAACACCCAATTCTATCAGACAGGTGATCAGTTGTGGCTAGCTTTGCAATTGGTAGATGCGACTTCAAAACATCTTTTGTGGTCGGGGCTCTACTCCAGATCTACGAATGTTGACGGAAATGAGGACTCAGGTTCCTAGCTCTCGAAGCACCTGTGGGTGCCTGGAAGTTTCCTAGTGGCGGGAAACGCCGCCGTTCGTTTTTGAGGGCTTTGGAGGAACAAATGGACTTATTGAAGAAGCATAGATTAGAGGGAGCGTGCACGATTGCGGGCATTTTCCTCGGCTACCTTGTGATTCACCCTTTCTCTGGAATTGCGTACATGCTAATGCATCTACATCAGAGCAATGATTTCCATTTGCATTGGCAGAACCTAATAAGCACTGGTGCCCTGGAAGCGTTCAAGCCTGTGATGTTGCCGATGGCAGTTGCGTTCGCTACTTTGGGAGGTGTCATCGGGTTGCTGACCGGGATCATTGCAGCCAGAAGAGAGAAGCTACGTCAGGTTGAGTTGGCAAGGGAAAAGAAGAAGATAGCCTTGGCAACAATGAAAAAACTTATGGTTACGCTGTCCCATTATCTTCTGAATGCAAACATGATCATCGGCGGTAAGGTCCGGCATATCAGACGACGGGTATCGGACCAGGATGTCATTGCCTCCTTGGCGGTCATCGAGAAACAAGGCCGTAAAATTGATTCTGTTATAGATGCTCTAAGAAAGGTCACTGAAATAAAAACGACGGATTACACTGCCGACGGTACTATTGCAATGATAGACATTACCAAGGAGTTGGAGGAACAATTATCCTTGTCCGATGCTACACGACCACACTTCCATCAAGGCCAACATGGAAGCGAAACTCAGAGGATTTAGTGAAGACTGCCTTCGAGAAATGTAATCTGGGCAAAGACGTGATTTTCAGCTATTATGTGGGAAGCAGACAGAATGAGGGGGGTAATTGCGCTGTGACAGCGTCTCAAAATGGCAGCCTGGACATAGGAACGGTACTCAACGACAAGTGGGTGATCCTTGAACTCATCGGCAAGGGTGGGATGGGTGAGGTCTACCGGGCGCACCAGCTCAACCTGAAGCGTGATGTTGCCATCAAGGTCATTTCCCGGGAATGGCTCCAAACGCTGGAAGATGATGCAGAAGAGATCGAAATAGGCCTGCAACGTTTTCGGCGTGAAGTTCAGGCAATGTCCCAGATTCGCCATCCAAATGTTCTGCAAATCTTCGATTATGGTTCTGACTCTATTAAGAAAGATGGAGAAGATTCCTCCATCGAATATATCGTCATGGAGTACGTCCCAGGCACCACCCTCCGGTTTACCATGCCAGAAGAAGGATCCTATCCTGATCAGGATCTCATCAAGTCCTGGCTGGTGGACTACTTCTTACCGCTTCTCAATGGCGTTCAGGCCATCCATGACCTAGACATTGCCCATCGCGACCTGAAACCTGAAAATGTTTTACTTGACGGTGAAAGCCCCAAGATTGCAGATTTCGGCCTGGCCCGCTCAAGCCATATGAAGCCCGTGACCCAGTCTGTGGACATCAAGGGGACTGTCGCCTATATGTCTCCGGAGCATTTTTTCGACTTCAAAAAGGCGGACCAGCTAGCCGATATCTATTCCTTGGGGAAAATTCTTTTCGAGGCTATTGCTGGCAATATAACCTCTTATACGATTCCGTTCAAAAGAGCAAAGTTGTCAGCCCCAGATACCCCTTTCCTTCAGAAGCTTGATCGGGTCATTCAGGCTGCTACGGCCGAAGAGAAAGAAGACCGACTGGATTCGGTGGCCAAACTTCGTGAAGCTCTTGTTGACGCTATTGCTAGTCTCGAAACTGAAACGACACCTGAGGCACCTGCAACTTCAGCAGTCCTTTCCCGACCCAAATGGATCTGGACGGGTATAGCGGTTGCCATGATCTCTGTGCTGGCCATGGCTCTGTGGCACTTGAAGGCTGACCCTGGAGTCTCGCCGACACCTCCAGAAAAGACCGAGATATCCAAAGGTGAGACTCCGCAAGCAGATCGTTCCGGACCTACCGAAGTCGAGCTGAAGTTTCCTAGTTCTCCGGCCCGATCCGTCTTGGGGAAAGACGGACTCAACATGTTGCTGGCACCAGGTGGTGATCTCAGCATCAGGTCGGAGGATCAGGTAGAGCAAAGTAAGACGGTAAAGGTGCAATCTTTTTACATGGACGAAACAAAAGTAACGAATCACCACTTCGTGGAATTTCTAAACACCGTGAAGGACACCCTGAGCGTCGAAAACGGCGTTGTGAAGAAAAACGGTGAGATTTGGTTCTACTTGGGCGAAGGTACTGAGCCACACGAGCAAATCGTTTATCGACTCGATCGTTTTCATTTGCGGGACACTCAATATGCGGCTCACCCTGTTGTCCGCGTTACCTGGTATGGTGCCTCGGCCTATGCGCGGCATTATGGCAAGCGGTTGCCGACGGAATACGAATGGGAATACGCTGCCATAGGTGGTGGTTTCCAGAGCGCCATCTCCTCAAAAAGTGAAGCTACTACCTCTCCCCAGGGCGGCGACAAGACGGGTTACAGTACGGGTGAAGATTGGATGGACAGGCGTTCCATGATGGAGATGATGCATTCTCGACCTGGGGATGAGAGCGTAGGGGCCGGCCGCCCTGTCGCGGCCGTCTCCCGTGCTAACCGTTTTGGCCTGAAAGACATGGGAGGAAAGGTGAAGGAATGGGTGATTCGGGCAAAGGATGACAAGAGACACGGAAGTGAAAGCGTGGCCACAGTCAAGAAGGCTAGCTACCCGAGCTTGGTCCTCAGCACATCCTCACGGGCCGAGTCCCGATTGAGAAGCTTCAGATACCCATGGGAAGGGTTCCCAGATGTTGGTTTCCGTTGTGCCTTGGGTATTCGCGCTGAGAATTGATAAGAATTCTTCTTTTACCTAACATCCCAATTCGATAGTTAAATTCCGTAAGCATTTGGTCTAAAAGCATTTATAGTTGAGGGTATTTGTGGGGTGGGCTCAGTCATGCGACCGTGTATCTGGTCTTGGTTGTGCACCAAGGCTTGCAGTTGTTTCATCGGCCTCTATTGCTTTCTTAACGGTTCTGAACCCTACATCCGCATAGGACTTTCTTGGAGCGCGCCGAATTATGGTTGGATTTGTGTTGTTGATCTCTGAACTGTCTTGTAATCCGCCGAGCAACACATATTCATTGTTTTTCTGCTTTGAGTCCTCGTTGTGTGGACGCAAACCCCATTCCCCAATATTCTGATTGAGTCCTCTGATGCCATAAGCGTTTGGCTCGTAAAACATCACAGGGGTAGGTATTGGCAACTGAAGTTCTCTTACGCCGGTTGCAGGTATATTATCTTTAGTTCTTTCTGTCTTGGTACCCTTCATTAGAACATAGAGCCATTCGAAATCAGCCGGTAACCTCATTTCATAATGTTTTGCATACGCTATTGCTCCATAACCTGTGACTCTGATCACAGGGCAAGCAGCATGCATAGCTTCTTTAACGTGAAACTGGCCTTCACGATATACAATGGGTTTATATCCTCTCATAACTTCCCCAAGCCTCAGCCAGACGTTTTCCCCGCGTAAAACGTGGCCGTCTTCTACCTTAATATTTGACAGGACCTGGTTTAAGAAATTAACGTATTGTTGATTGGTCACCGGAGTCTCACTCATGTAAAATGATTTTACCTCTAAGATTTTTCCAGACTGCTCTTGAACATTTTGCGCCAGAGCAACTGTTCCACCAGGTACCAAGCGAAAAATTGTACTATTTTCTCCCTCTAATTTCTTTGATAGAGAAATCTGCTGCCGCTCAGGTGCAGATGGTTTTAATACATTTTTTTCAGTTGGGGCCGAAACACCAGGTGCGACCTGAGGCAAAAACATTACTGTTTGATCTGGCTTGTGATCGGATATTGTCTGATACGCAATACTCAATGCCACTATTAGTGACAGGGAAATGGCACCAATAACAAAGGGTTTCCTCCAGTTTTTTTCTTTTCTCACTAAAATTTGTCCAGGCGGATATGTTTTTCGCGAGGTTGTTTCTATAAGTTCCTCAAGGCTTATTTTGAGATCTTTGATAGAGGATATCCTATTTTGCCTTTCCTCCACTGTGGCATTCTGAATGATCTGGTTCATTCTCTGGAAGAAAGGTGTTTCTGGATTTACCAAACACGCCTTCTGGTAAGATGTTGCCTCTGAAGACATCTTGCCGCAAATGGTTTCATAGAGAATCTTACCCAAGGAGTATATGTCAGCCCGCTGGTCCACTCTACCGAAGTCAAAAAACTGTTCTGGGGACATGTACGGCGGAGTCCCCCTTATATCCACAGAGCGGGTCACCGGTTTCAAGCGGCAAGAACGGGCCAGGCCGAAATCGGCAATCTTCGGGGTATTTTCGTCTAGCAGAACGTTTTCTGGCTTCAGATCTCGGTGGACGATGCCATGCTCATGAATCGCTTGGACGCCATCAAGCACCGGGAGAAAATTGCCGGCCAGCCAGTCTCTCACTGCACTCTCGTCAGGATAAAAACCCTCCTCTGACATGGTGGAGCGCATGGTTGAACCTGGGATGTACTCCATGGCAATGTATTCGACAGGGATCTCTCTCTCATCTTTAGTAGTTAAAACCGATCCATGGTCAAAGACTTGAATAATGTTTGGGTGGCGAATCTGAGCCATGGCCTCAACCTCACGACGGAACCGCTGAATAGCGTTTTCGATCTCTTCCTTGTCGCCATCTAGAGATTCTAGCCATTCCCGGGAGACAACCTTAAGGGCAATATCGCGTTTCAGGTTAAGCTGATGGGCCCGGTAAATCTCACCCATTCCACCCCTGTCAATGAGTTCAAGGATAACCCACTTGTCGTGGACCACTGTTCCTACTTTTAGGATAGTGTCCGAGGTTTCACTAATAACCAGAGAATCTTCTCCAGAGTGTAGCTGATTTGCCATTTGCCTGCTCCCCTGGCTCTCGAAAAAAACTCAGCGTGTGTAAAAGTGCTGAGAGCGGCTGAGAAGCCGCTCTTCAAAAATGGTTGTTGCCCTACCTTCCAGAGCTGAAAAAAATCACTTAACATTGGCAAGCGCTGCGGAATCGGACACAGACTTCTTCATTAAACCGAATTCATCTGCGCCAAAATCGATGATATAGGTGTTATCAATCTCAGCGACAGCGCTGGATTATGACCGGTGCTCGCCAGAAAATGCACTTCTTCCATGTTGCGTTGCTTTTGAACATTTCCTTTCTCATGAGTACCCTTACAGAACTGACCGTATTTTTTGGGTTTGGCCTCGGTCCGATGGACTCAGTCTAATGTAAGTTTTTCTTTCACCGGGATTTTTCAACCCTTTGTGGAAGACTGATGTCGATAATGAATTACGAGGAGGGCATTTGGGCAAGGAACATGCCAGATGAACGAAATGTCTCTGTGCTAAAATTATAATAATGACAGAAAAGTTCTAATTTGCTGAGATTTTAATACATTATCAGAGATCTGCGATAGGACTTATCGAGGCTAAAGACCGCATAAGGTCGCTGGCAAGACAGGCCATTGGACAGATCCGAGAAGTATATTCGCGCCTTGTTGTCACTAGTTAGTGTTGTCCTGCGCAAAATTTTCGCACTAACTGATCCACTGATTCGTTATCGTTCTTTTTGCCCTTTCGCTATCAGAACATATGGCTACCCTCCGCATATCCTGAATCAGAGTCGTCCAGTAGATCACCTCCAGGCAAGAGGATTTTCTGAGAGGGTCAACGACAAGCTTCCTTTATGAGATTTGCGTATAAAGTTCTCAGCTTGGATATGTATCAGTAGGTCTAGGCTGCGCAATTATTATTCACTTTCTTCCATGGCTCTTCATGAGACCGTACCACCAGTCTTTGTCGACCAATCTAAAGTATTGTAATCACATATAATTTATCCAAAGCCATCTATCAACTCTCCACTGGCATCCATTCTGCAGTTGGTCTCTGAGCGCAAACCTTACAAAGAGATCATTTGAGCCAAGAGGGAACCATGCGAGAAGAGATTGCTCGCAACCTTTTGGAAGAAATGGCTTGCTTCTCTGGACACGTAACAGAAAAGGCTTTGTGGCATACCTGCAAAGATCGGAGCAAAGAGATTTGAAATGGAACGAGGGAAATGGATATGGATATTCTCAAGAAATAAAACTAAATCTTGCCACCTATCATTATTGGAATGACTCATGAAGAAACAAATAATCATAGCTATAGGGATCATTTGTCTAATTCTCATCTTGGGCGGCACATATGTAATCGTCAGCATGGAGATCGCAACATCAAAGCTGGATCAACTAATAGTGCTCCATGAGGTTGAAATACTGAGGGAGCGACTAGTGATCCATCTCAACAAGGTGCAGTCCGACCTCAGTTCGAGAAATTCACCTTATGAAACGAACTCTGATGTTGTTATTGCTAATGTGAGATCCTAGGAGAGCATAGCTGACAAGTGTTTAGAGTGTCATAAATCTGAGAATATGAAAGAAACATTTGATTTGACCAATAACGATGTGGTGAAAAAGCTCAATGCTTTGACCAATGGCATAGGCGAATATAAAGAATCGTTGAGCAGGTTCTTGACCATGGGCACAAATGGTGACAGGACCGTGGTTGAATACAATAAGGCCTTCAATATAGCGGAAAAGTTGGGAAAAGAAGTCTATGAAATGGTACACACGACACGTGCTGAGCTTGCCGAGAAAACTAAATCTTCTTATGCAGATATCTCTAGGACCAAAAGTATGCTTTACATACTTGTGGTTATGGCCCCCTTCTTCACCGTGGGTCTAGGCTTTATTTTTGTCAAACAACTTACTAAGGCGGTGAAAGCGCTTTTGCACGCTACCAGAGAATTAAAAGGCGGTGATTTAGATCACAGGATCGAGGGCCTGGGAGATGAGTTCGGGGAAGTGGCCGCATCTTTCAATGAGATGTCAGATTCGCTGAAAGACCATATGCGTATAATCCGTGAGAGCGAGAAGCGTTACAGAACACTATTCGAAAGTGCCGGTGACGCTATTTTCATTGTAGCAGCTGAGGGAGAAGAGCCGGGAAAAATAGTGGACGCCAACCCTGCGGCAGCAGAAATGCACGGATATATTTTTGATGAACTATTAGAACTCAATCTCATAATAGATCTCAATGCACTAAATTCTGCAAGTGATGGGCCAGAACGTATTGAGCGGATATTGAATGGAGAGTGGATCCATGCAGAAATTACACACTCTAGAAAAGATGGCACTGTTTTTCCCGTTGAAATCAGCGCTGGTTTGTTAGAATACATGGATCATAAATATATCTTGGCTGTTGTTCGGGATATCTCGGAGCGAAAACGAGTTGAGCAGACATTGCAAAGGGCAGAGCAGATGAAAATGGCGGGTGAATGGGCAACGGGATTGGTCCATGAAATCAAAAACCCTCTTGCAGGCATCAAGGGTTCAGTGGAACTAGTCGCTGGTGAACCAAACATTGCGGAAGAAGACAGAGCCATCATATTTCAAGCAGTTGATGAGATTAAAAAAATAGAATCATTACTAAAAAGTCTACTTAAATTTGCCAAGCCTCCCAAACCCCAGTTAGCGCTTACAGACATAAATGACATCTTTGATAAGACCATTGCCTTTGCCCTCAGACACCCGTCTCTCCTGTCCGATACCTCTTCAGGGATAAGTGTCTTTAAGGATCTTAATCCAAAACTTCCTAAAACGATGGCTGATCCAATGCAAATTCAACAAATATTTTTGAATCTTCTACTCAATGCAATAGAAGCTATGCCTGATGGCGGGGTATTGGCTACGAAGACTTCCTATGGTGCGAACCTAGATACCATCCAGATAATGATCACTGATACTGGATATGGAATAAAGAAAAGTACAATGAGCAAAGTTTTCCGCCCATTTTTCACCACCAAGTCGAAGGGGACTGGCCTGGGACTTGCGATCGCCATGAGAGTCGCAAAAGAGCATGGTGGAAATATCTGGGTAGAAAGCTATCCCTCAAAGGGAACAAGTGTAACTTTGGAACTGCCGATCTCTATTTGACAGGGAGGTAACCAAAGAGGATAAAGCAAAGCAAAGATTCTATACACTATTAGCAGTAGTACTGATTGTTACCATGCCGAGCACCCCCGTTGCCGCTCTCATCTATAATGGCGATCTTGAACTTCACAAAATCCAAATAAAGTACAAAGACAGGGACCGATCAGAATACATTTTCGAAGTCCATAGTTCGGCTATCCATTTTTTTGAGTGCAGCAGTGGGTGTCAAATAGGAGTCCTCAAAACTGGCTCTACAAAAACATTGAGTTCCGATGAGATGGTCACCATTGATGATGATGGCAAGTTAAAGGCAAGATAATACCCAGCTGTAACTACCCCTGCTCCAGCAAGGCCTGTTTAGCTTCCTACTAAGTCTCAGCGGCAACCTTCCGTTCTGCCCTTTGACGTGGCTAAGAGAGGACACAATACCATGATCGGGCGTTTTTCTCATCTTGGCGTCTACCGAGAACTGCTTCGTTCCCGAGATTCTTATAGGGTCGTCTTTGCAGGAGCATTGGCTCTGGCCAGTTATTTCTGGGACAGGGGAAGCGATACAAGGTCTACGGTAGGAATCGGTCTTGCCTTGGCCTCTGTGGCTCTCAACGGCCTTCCGATCATATGGAATGCGATTAGCGGCCTTGTTCGTCGGAGACTAAATGTTGACGAACTGGTAGCTCTGGCAATCATTGCGAGTCTAATACAAGGAGAGGTCCTCACAGCTGCAGTCGTTAGTTTTGTTATGGTTTTAGGCTCTTTGATCGAGGAAGCAACCACAGATAATGCCCGCAACGCAATCAAGTCCCTGATAAAGATTTCTCCTAAAACGGCAACAGTGCTGGTAGGCGGCAGGGAGCAAAATGTCGCTATCTCCGATATAAATGTAGGTGACATTTTGCTTGTTAAGCCTGGAGATCGCATTCCCGTGGATGCTGTGGTCACCAGCGGAATCAGCTCTATTGACGAATCTTCGATAACTGGTGAGCCGATACCAAAGGAAAAAACCTCTGGAGACGAAGTGTATGCTGGCACATTAAACCAGAATGGTGTGATTGAAATTCGGGCAACCAAAGTAGGGGAAGATACCACCCTCGGAAAAGTCATTAGGCTCGTTTCGGAAGCCGAGGCTCACAGACCTCCGACGGTAAAACTTATTGATCGTTTTGCCCACTGGTTTACCCCAACCATTTTAGCGTGCGCAGGAATCGCTTGGTGGCTAACAGGCGAATCAAGTAGGGCCGTTGCTGTACTAATTGTTGGCTGCCCATGTGCCCTAATTCTCGCTGCTCCCACTGCTGTTATTGCTGCCATTAGCCGGGCGGCCAAGATGGGTATTCTTGTAAAGGGTGGTCAGTATCTCGAAGAGGTTGGTCGGGCAGATGTAATTCTCTTTGATAAGACGGGAACCTTGACCCAAGGTGAACCTACGGTTGATGAAATTGTTGCAGTTGCAGACGTTGAGACGGAACAGGTCTTGGCACGCGCAGCCTGCGTGGAGCAGAACAGCACCCACCCTCTGGCTCGAGCGGTGCTCAAAGCTGCTCATTATGCCAAACTTACGCTGTGTAGCGTTGAGGACATGGTGACCGAAATTGGGCTTGGTGTTAGTGCCTGTGTTGAAGGGAGTCTGGTTGAGGTAGGAAGTCCTTATTTTTGCGGAGGTTCCATGAAACTTCCTGCCGAGTTGCGCAAGCACCTCGAAGCTTTCAAAAAGAAGGGAGCAACTCCTCTCGTTGTATATGAGGATCAACGTCCACTCGGTGTGATCTGTGTGGCAGACCAAGTTCGTCCCGCAGCTTATAAGACAATCCAAGAACTCCAAGCTATGGGAATCCGTCGACTGGGAATCCTTTCAGGAGACCACCAGCAATCTGTCCAATTGATTGCTGATGAGCTTAAAATGACAGATACTTGGTGGGGGCTTAAACCTGATGAGAAGCTAAGGGTCATTAGTGAAATACAGGATTCAGGGCACAAGGTGGTGTTTGTAGGGGATGGGATCAATGATGCACCTGCACTGGCCGCTGCTGAGGTGGGTATTGCCATGGGAGCTGTTGGAACGGACGTCGCTCTAGAGACGGCCGACATTGCGCTTATGACCGATGACATCTCAAAGATACCCTTTCTTACCAAGCTTAGTCGCAGAACAGTCCAAATCATCAAGTGGAACATCGCTTTTGGTATGGTCTTCAACGCCATCGCCGTTCTGGCCAGTGGTGGAGGTATATTGAGTCCGATTATGGGCGCAGTCGTGCATAACATAGGTTCTGTCTTGGTTGTCCTCTCCTCTGCGAGTCTGGCATTTGCTGGGAGAAACGGAAGCTAAGCTTCCATAGCTCGGAGTCTTTAAAGTGAGTACTAATTTTTGTTTACCTCCTGATCAATTTAGGACTTTACGATAGCTGCTATGTATCTTTAATCTAAATCAAGTTCGAATAGTTAACGTATGCTCAACATACTTGCATTATCCGAGCAACTAGCGTGAGCCGGATGATTTGAAGTCCAAACTGACCCCTGGACTGTGGATTACATACTTTATTCCACACTCTTGCTATTTTGAACTACCATCACATTTTTGTGGGATGCAGTGTGATTTGCGGGATGTAATGTGAAGGCCAATTGAAATTCTTGGAAATTGCACATTACTCGGTCTAATCGCAAACAGGACTGTGAGACATGGCGAAAGGTTACTGCTGCAACAATAAAGCTTTAGATTAAGAATCGGACGTGTGCCTCGCGAAAATCAGGTTATTTCTTTTCACTATTTTTAACTCTAAATATTTATGTACTGAAAATATTGTGCTTACTTGTATTATGTATAGTAAGATGTTTTTCACCGGAACAAGAAGCGGCATCTAGGCTATGCGATCTGAGCTTAGCTGAAACAAGGAGTTCCGATATGATATTGCGCCCAAGCGCCAAGGCAGTTGCGAGCCTGATCTTCTTTACCCTCTTTGCTCATATACAGGCCCAAGCCGCAACTGTCGAATATGACCTCACCATTGCCCAGCAAGAAGTCAACATCACCGGAAAGCCCGCTCGGGGCATGACCATCAACGGGGTCATTCCCGGCCCGACCTTGCGTTTCAAAGAGGGGGACATTGCCCGCATCCACGTTCATAACAAGATGAATGTGGAAACCTCCATCCACTGGCACGGCGTGCTCGTGCCCCCTGATATGGACGGTGTCCCATACGTCACCTATCCTCCCATCAAGCCCGGCACAACCTTTACTTATGAATTTCCCATTCGCCAAAGCGGAACCTACTGGTATCACTCCCACACCAGCCTGCAGGAGCAAAGCGGCGTTTACGGTTCCATCGTCATCGAGCCGCAGCAGAATGGCCCGAAGCCCGACCATGACTATGTTGTCTTGCTCTCCGACTGGACCGACGAAAACCCGCATGAGGTGAATCGCACACTCAAGCGCGGCAGTGAGTGGTATGCGTTACAAAAAGGCAGCGGCCAGAGCATTCTCGGTGCCGCCCGTCTCGGCAGACTCGGCGACTACTTCAGGCGAGAGCTGCAGCGCATGCCGCCTATGGACATCTCAGACGTGGCCTACGATCGTTTTCTCGCTAATGGCAAACCTGAAACATCCCTTTCTGCCAAACCCGGTGAAACCGTAAGACTGCGTATCATTGACGGTTCCGCCACCACCTATTTCCACCTTGAATTCGCAGGCGGCCCGATGACCATTGTCGCCGCCGACGGCCTGGACGTGCAGCCGGTCAAAGAGAACCGCTTTCTCATTGGCGTCGCCGAAACCTATGATGTGCTCGTCCAGATCCCGGCCTCCGGGGCTTATGAATTCCGAGCCACTGCTCACGACGGCTCGGGCTACGCCTCGGCCTGGATAGGTTCAGGCGAACGCCACCCGGCGCCCGAAGTGCCTAAACCGAACCTCTATCACCTTATGGGCCATTTCAACCTCAAACGCGTCTTTTCTCTGACTCCCCCCGGCACTATGGGCATGCCAGATCGCGAGGTTGAAGCCGGCAAATTCGACCAGCCCGGCATGATGGGCATGGGCTCGATGGGTATGGGCGGTATGCCCGGCATGGGAAGCATGGAGCATGGTGCAGATCCTTCAAAAATGAAAATGGAAGGTATGGATCCTCGACCGAATACAGACGGGGGAGACACATCACATGATACCGGTATGCCGATGGAGCACTCCACTTCCCCCACTGAAGATATGGCCCACGGCGGCCACTCTATGCCTATACCCCCTCAGTCTTCACGGATCGGCAATAAATATGGGACTGATTTTGGCTTCCTCGCTGCTGACGCCTCCGCCTCCAAAAACCTCGCCGTTGATGGCGTGGACCAGAGCCGCCCATGGCCACCTTACGCCAATCTGCGGGCTATAAAGCCAACTTCTTTTTCCAAAGACAAACCAGTGCGCGAAATTCGCCTCACCCTTGACGGTGACATGGAGCGCTACGTCTGGTCTCTCAACAATAAGACGCTTTCAGAAAATGACTCTATCCGCATCCGCGAAGGCGAAGTCGCACGCTTTATTATGATCAATCGCACCATGATGCACCACCCGATGCATCTTCACGGCCACTTTTTCCGCGTCATCAACGGTCAGGGCGATTACGCCCCACTCAAACACACCGTTAACGTCGCCCCCATGTCCACCACGGTCATTGAATTCGATGCCAACGAGTTCGGCGATTGGTTCTTCCACTGTCACCTGCTCTACCACATGAAGAGCGGCATGGCCCGAGTTGTTCACTACGAAGGCTTTACGCTCGACCCCCAGCTCGCCGCAGTCCGCCCCAAGCTCTATAAGGATTCCTGGTATTTCTGGGGCGAGGCTGATGTTCTGAGCAACATGACTGAAGGCTTTCTGATGCTCTCCAATACCCGCAATATCCTGACCGCAGAGTGGGAAGTGGGGTGGCAGGAGGTGGACGACACCGAGTGGGAAGGGATCTTCACCTACGATCGTTACATCAACCGCTTTTTCACTATCTTAGCTGGTGTAAACCAATTGGGTGGCGAGGAAGAAGACGACGAAACCCGAGGGGTTCTTGGATTTCGCTATCTGTTACCGCTCAACTTGGAGTCTCGAGTGTGGATTGATACCGATGGCGGTGGGAGATTCAACTTGGGAAGATCCTTTGAATTGACACCGCGTCTCGCACTGTTGGGGGAAGCTGAATACGATACCCACGATAAGTGGGAAGGGAGCGTGGGTCTTTCCTACATGGTGCACCAGTATTTCTCCCTCCTCGGTCAATGGCACTCCGAATACGGTTTCGGCGGCGGCCTGGAAATTCGGTTCTGACGCGAGAATCGGAGGCGAACAAGTGATTGTAGAGAGCACGATAAACTGCGCCATAAAATTTCACCTTTAGCGCTATGATGTAAACTTTCCTACTCTTTTGGTGGGAGTTAATATTACATATTTAATTCACAGTTTTTCGCTGAAAAATCTTCCACCACATTTTACGCTGAGGTTTCGGAGGGGATAGTGTGAATTAAGGGATGTTATCCACAGTCTGCTCTCACCTCTTCATGCTGCCCACCTACCGGAGAGCAGAGCAAATTAGCACCACGTCTTGACCTCATTAATTCATCGGATAAAATAGTATAGTGGTAGGAATAGACTTCTCCTTGTCTTGAACCTACCTATGGCCCTAGCTCCATCGATTTACCGCAACGTAAGTCGATGGGGCTATCTTTTGTGGCCGCCCGTATCAGCTTATGAGTTAACCAGTTCATATCAAAGCCTAGTTTTTCGAAACCTACCTAGCCTGGATATTTCACGAATTGGTGTCGCGAGACCGTGGAGAAGGTTGTGCCACCGGGCAACCGCAGGGGATTGGATCCGAGGCGTACTTGAACAGTACGTCGGAGGAGCCGATACCCCGAGGACGCCCGGAAGGACGTCCATATCCGCGGTCGCAGCAGGCAATTCGTGAAATATCCAGGCTAAAAGTCCAGGGGTCGCCTATTGGGTGCTGTGAACCCAACCACCTTGACGCTCGTTTAAGCTATTCCCTACTGTGGAAAGTTAAAGTTGGTTAATTGACTAACAGGGCACTGGCTATTTGGCAAAACTAGTCCATTTAGCAACGCAGTCTTTGTATACATTAGCACATATCAGCAGTATTCATGAATCACCACGCGCAATGAGTAGCTATATAGAAAACAAGAAGAGAAGAAGCTATGATAAGGCCCAGATAGATATCCATTTTCAATTCGCTTTTCACTTTGATTCCTCCGATTGGATATTTTTTTCTCAATCAACGCGATAGGCTGTTAGAGCAATAAGTATGCCACTGTTAGCATATGTGTTTATGGTACTTTTAGATCGGTTCTTCCGATTCTTCTCTTCTTAGACCGAATCTGATCATGAAGGTTCCGTGGACGTTGAATAGTTAAGGTCCAGCGAAAGGATGGATTTCCTAGTGGAAGGTAACACTGATCCATGCCTTGATGAAGAATTTGCCACGCTCCACGCACGTTCAGCGTAACGTAAACTCTTCACGAAAGCTTAAGATTCCCCTCTGGATTGTAATGTTGAATAATGCTTAAAAGGGCGAGTCGAGTCGCACCCGTTGCAGAGCTCGTCTTTATAAATATCGCCCTCAGTAAGCTTTCTTCTAATTTGCCTGAGAAACGGGATAGTGTCTTTAGCTTTGCACTAAAGGTTACCGAAAGTCGAAAATAGATCACACAAGACGTCTCCAGGAGATGGTCGCTCCGATATTAGCTGTTCTATTTAACTAGCTCATGAAGAGAATCTTCCCTGAGCCTTAGGCAAGGCTACACTACCAGGGTCGAGTGGAAAGGATAAAGACGTACTGTCGATTTCCTGGGAGTTTAGATATCATATTTTAATCCACAGTTTTCCCTTTGTAACTCACCGACTAGATACAGTAAAAATTCTGGGAGAAAGTGAGTTCTGAGATTGACCAAGCTGGCGGCAATCAGTCCTGTTCTTTGGGCGGGTGGAAATTTGCCCTCCAGGTGACAGGTGTGCCCTTCGCTTCCTGTGGAGTAAGCAGCGGAGTCTAGGGATTGCTCTCTACACCACCCAGGTCAGCTGTTTGAATCCCATGTCCCAGAAAAGATATTCCAGCTTTGAAGTAATTATAAAGTGGTTACGAACCATTTCCTTCTGCTTATCCGTCAGTTCTCGGGCAACCTGATCCATGGCTTCCAATACCTGCCGAACGACGGAAGCATATTTTTCACTCGCATAGGTCTCAATCCAACGACGAAAAATCTCTTTCGAGGACCCACGTTTCTCGAGCTCTTTTCCCACCTCCCAGTAGATCCAATAGCAGGGGAGAAATGCTCCCATCCCCTCATAGAAAGGCCGCTCATAGGCGACCCTTAAGAGATAAGAGGTGTAGAAGAGATTGCTAGGTGCCAGGGGAGTATTGTAGACGTCTTCAGCTGTGAGCTGCCAGTTTTTGAAGAAACTGTCGTGAAGTGCGCGTTCCACCTGAATGGTGTCGCTGGCATGTTCGGCGAACATCATAAGCCACTCATCTTTCGGTGCCTTGGCTCCCAGAATGGCCAGGCCTCGAGCAAAGTCGCGAAGGTAGAGGGCATCCTGAACGACATAGAAGCGAAACGCCTCTTCAGCCAATGAACTGCACGCGAGACCCTCGATAAAGGGGTGTTGCAATATTTGGCTATAAATCCCTTCAATAGAATTCCACAAAGAATCCGTGAACTTCATGATAGAAACTCCCATTATAAATTCTTGCTACAAAACGGCTAATTTCCGGAATGCTCCTTCGTGCTGAGGCTCAATCACAACACACATTCTCAGGAAAAGCCACCAGCAGGATATATAGTTAATAAGACTACGGACCAGTCAAACAGGCCAGGTTTCTTCCGTGGCTGCCATTTCCCAGAATAAATATTCATATCGAGCTGTTATCAAAAACAACTCCTGCATTCTCTGCAAATCACGTTGGGGCCTACCTATGGCCAGCTCATTCAACGTAACAGCTAACCACTCCACATATTGTTGGAATTCTTCATTCGTCCACTTATCAATGAACTCCTGCCAGGGACTTTGGATCTTCAAATTCTTTTTAACCTCCATCCAGGAATCCAAATAGGCTTTTTCAGCGCAGTAAAGCACCGTAAAACCCTCTTCAAAAGTACAAGTATAAGCAATAGTCATCAAAAACTGAACGTAGGCATAGCAAGTGGGTGAAGGAACTGCACTCTCTAATTCAACGCCATGAGTTGCAGCATTTCTGCGGAACAGCTCTAACTCTCGCTCCAATGCAAGAAGAACTTGAATCAAATTCGACCTCAGAGAAATCGGCGCCTTTGCCAGCAACACCGCAATAAAAGGGATCGCTTCTTGCACGAAAATATAGTCCTGTTGCATCCAGGTTTTGAAAGCCTCATCCGGGATACTCCCATCGGCTGTCATTTTGAGAAAGCGGTGATTCAAAAATGCATTCCATATCTCTTGCGCTCCATCTAGTAATTCTTGATGAAAGTTGTTCATAGACATTCTCCTTGTTGTTTCTCTTTCCCCTTAGCCGCCACTCACCAATTTAATAATCTCAAGGGAGTCCCCATCCTCGATGGGCTCCTGATCCATTTTCCCGCGGGTCACGATCTTCAAATTCCGCTCCACCACAACCGACTGGGGATTGACTCCCAATGAATCAAGCAGCCTGGAGACTGTCAATGGGGTATCAAAACTTCTCTTCTCTCCATTTATTTTAACTTCCATAATTCTCTCCTTTTTATCCAATCCCACCAACCTTTTGGGCGAGCCCGGATAATTTCATTAATTGCCTACTGCGACCGAGGATATGGCCGTCCATCCGGGCGTCCTCGGGTGTCGCCCCCTGCGACGTACTGTTAAAGTACGCCTCGGGCACAACCCCCTGCGGTTGCCAGGTGGCACGGCCATCTTCGCGGCCTCGCGACAACAATTCATGAAATATCCGGGCTAAGGGTTAATGAAGAAAGGTGGCATCCCAGTCCTTCCAGACCGGCTCGTATCCTTTCTGGCTGATCACCTCAACAACCGCTTGCGCTGGACGGTGATCGGCAATTTCAAACTGGGCCTCTGTGTCGCTGCAATGGGCATAGCCCCCTGGCTCAGTGCTGGAGCCGGCACTCATTGAGGTAATTCCGAGGGGAATCAGGTGGTCGCGAAAATGAGGTGATTCGCGTGTGGAGAGAATAAGACCGGCATCGGGTAGAAAAAGGCGGAGGGCGGTAAGCAGCTGCACCATATGGGCATCAGAAACAGGGCATGGTGGTTGATAACCACCGGCTGCAGGTCGTAAGCGTGGTAAGGAGATGGTGAGGTGTGACTTCCAAAAATTGCGTAACAGGTAGCGGGCATGGAGTGCCAGATAAAACCCATCCAGCCGCCAGTCGCTCAACCCCAGGAGAACGCCAATGCCTATGCGGCGAAATCCCGCTTCACCACCCCTTTCTGGGGTCTCGAGACGCCAGCGGTAATCCCCCTTCTTACCTGCAGGGTGAACCTCCCTGTAGCTCTCTTGATTATAGGTCTCCTGGTAGGTGACCAGTCCATCCACCCCATGAGCGATGAGTTTTTCATAGGCGGTAGTATCCATGGGATAAAGTTCTATGGAAATGGAGGCGAACCAGGGACGCAGAGTTTCTACCGCCTTCAGCAAATATTCCATAGTAACTACGCGGGGGGCTTCTCCGGAGACGAGAAGCACATGGCGAAATCCCTGCTCATGCAAGTATTTTGCTTCAGCCTCCGCTTGAGCCACTGTGAGGGTAAGCCGCTTCACAGGATTTTGCACATTAAAACCGCAATATAAGCAGGAATTGGTGCAGACATTGGAAAGATAAAGGGGAGCAAAGAGGTTGATCACCCTGCCGAACCTCTGCTCTGTGAGTCGATGCGCCCTTTGGGCCATTTCTTCCAGGAAGGATTCAGCTGCCGGCGAAAGTAGGCTCAGGAGCCCATCCAGACTCCGATGTTGAGCTGTAAGAGCCCGCTCCACGTCTGCGTTAGTGCGACAGTGGATCTCCTCTCCCATTTGTTCCCAGCGATAGCTCTTTACTTCGTCATAAAAGGTCATATTCTTTCACCTCAAGAACCCGGTGAGCGGGCTTGAGGCCTCGGCTATTTTTTGAGGCTGGCCTAGGCCGGCCAAAAAGGCTTCTCGCCCTGCTTCCACTCCTTTTTTAAAAGCTTTCGCCATTGCCGGCGGATCTTCTGCCACAGCTATGGCTGTGTTGACCAAAACCGCGTCCGCACCCATTTCCATGGCTTCAGCCGCATGAGAAGGAGCGCCCAAGCCAGCGTCGACCACCACCGGGACGCTGGCCATTTCAATGATAATTTCAATGGAGTCTCTGGTTCTCAACCCTTGGTTTGAACCTATGGGTGATCCCAGCGGCATAACTGTAGCTGTGCCCACGTCTTCCAACCTTTTGGCCAAGATTGGATCCGCATGGATATAGGGCAGGACCACAAACCCATCTTTAACAAGAACTTCAGCAGCCTTTAAGGTCTCAATGGGATCAGGCAGCAGATAATGGGGATCGGGGGTGACCTCCAGCTTGACCCAGGGTTCACACCCGGCAGCCCGGGCCAATCGAGCCAATCGAACCGCCTCTTGGGCATCCCTGGCACCTGAGGTGTTGGGCAGGAGAAGATAGCGACTGGTGTCAATGGCGGCCAGGATGCTGTCCTGAGGATTTTCCAGCTCCACCCTTCTCAAAGCGACGGTTACCACTTCAGCACCTGAAGCTTCTATGGCCCCTTTCATCACCTGAGGAGAAGAGAATTTGCCGGTACCCACCAATAATCTGGATTGAAAAAAACGACCGGCTATGGTCAACGGATCGTCCATCTCTATTCACCTTTGTTTATGGTTTACTGTACTCTTTTTTGGGGAAACGCATCTTTAGACTGATATGGTAGAATTCCTCTTCGAGATCGCTTAATCGCTCTTTTCTTTCCACCACAAAAAAAACCGTTTCCTAGCCCAGGAAACGGTTATAGGGAACCGAGACTCCAATAATGGAGACTCCTATTTCAACCGTTTCCCTACGCTGGCATTATCCAGATCAGGTCTTAGGGTTTGTTCTCAGTCCAGAAAACTGAACACCCCCAACGGCTGCCTGAATCTTATTTATTTCATAGTAATCTTATAAACTTTCATTGTCAACGACATCATCGGGCTTTCTGCTCTCCCATCGCCCGTCAAAATTCATTGACAGAGTTGAAGCCTCCAGACCGGAACAGGGTTTATTAAGCATCAGGGCGCGTGAGTTCCAGGGTCTTGTTTTAAAGTTGCATCACCTGCCAGGACCCGTCGCACCTTATCTTGCTTGTCTCTGACAACAAGAGCTCCGTCTTCGTCAATATCCAATGCATATCCCCAGAATGATCCACTGCTATCTGTGATCTTCACCCAGGACTCGATGGTTTGATCCCAGCGCTGCAAACGCTCTCTGAATACCATAAAGCCAGCCAGTTTGAATTCGTCGTATAAGGCTTCCAGGTTTGCCAAGAGGGCTTGAAGAAGCGTCCTTCGGTTCACTTCCCTGCCGGCGACTTCGGAAAGGGATGTTGCTGGCTGCTGAAGATCATCGTGGAACATGGAAGCGGGCGTATTGACGTTGATGCCGATTCCCAGGATTAGGTAATGTACCCTCTCCGGGTCTGCGCTCATTTCCACCAGAATGCCAGCCACCTTCTTTCCTTGCAGCAGGACATCGTTCGGCCACTTTATCCGGGGTCTGAGGTCGGTGATCTCGGAAATACTCTGACAAACAGCAATCCCTACCACTATAGGTACCTGAGCGATTTTGAACGGCTCCAGATCGGGCCTAAGGATAAGAGACAGATAAATCCCCATCCCCTGGGGTGAGAGCCAATGCCGACCTCTGCGCCCCCTGCCTGCCATTTGCGCTTCAGCCACAACCAATGTTCCTTCTTCGGCACCGTTTTCTGCAAGCTGCCTGGCTTCATCCTGAGTGGAGGCAAGCTGTTCGAAATAGTGGATAGATCGACCGAATCGGCGCGTGCTAAGATCCAGTTGGATCTCTGCAGGAGTGAGAATATCTGGAGCCTGTTCCAAACGATAACCCAGTCTGGGAGAGGAA
>Ga0255055_10000952_pt1 | contig 22057 bp, 16 predicted proteins | sample JV7_2_27_MG_FD_188633 | JGI IMG/M metagenome (GOLD analysis project Ga0255055, IMG submission 188633) | Seawater microbial communities from Jervis Inlet, British Columbia, Canada - JV7_2_27 | ecosystem: Environmental > Aquatic > Marine > Inlet | place: Canada: British Columbia | collected...
AATCGAAGCTCGATCCGATTCGGAGGTGGGTTCCACGGTCTCTGCTTCGAGGAGCAGACTCCGTTCGAGACCTCGCTTGGGAAAGCCTGGCTTGCCCGGGCGTAGGTCTCGACCCGCTACTGACGTGGACTGGGATGTCCGGCTTCGCTGCGCTACGCCGTGACAAATAATGATCTCAGCCTTGGGCTGAGATCAATATTTGGTGGACGGCCATCGGCCACTCGCTGGGGGCAGTACTTTTCAGCACCCCCCTAGCCCGATCCTAGCCCAGTTGAGCCTACTCTGAACTTCCGCGATTCAAATTGCCACATTGCGAAACTTGGCACCCATGAGAAAATAATAATAGATAGATTATTATTTTCTTGCCATTTTATAACTCATGACATATATTTATTTCAGTAGAATATAATGTAAAGGTTATAATGATGCGTGTACGGGAAAGGGCTATGGCCCGCAAACAACTTGATAAGCGTCTGAATATACTGCATAACGTGGAAATTTTGGCGCGCCCACCGCGCGGATGGATCAAGGCGATCCGTGAAGCGATCGGCATGACCACTGCACAGCTCGGTAGGCGGCTGGGCGTGAGCCAGCCCCGCGTGCTCGGCATTGAAAAGGCGGAAGTCTCGGGTGGTATTACGCTAGATTCGCTTGAACGGGCAGCTCGCGCGCTCGATTGTCGGCTCGTCTACGCCCTCGTCCCGAGAAAACCTCTCGAGTCGCTGGTCGAGGATCGGGCCCGAGAACTCGCGAAGAAACGCCTACGGGCGACCAGTCACAGCATGGCACTGGAAGATCAGCGGGTAGATGAATCTGACGAGCAAGAGCACCTGGAAAGACTGGTACAGGGGCTGCTGAATCAGCCTGGTTCCGCGCTTTGGGAGGGCGAATGACCGGCCCCCTCGTCTCCCAGGATGATGGAGGAACAGAACTCATCGAGGAAGAGCGTGAAGGATTGCTTCCGTCGTATATCACACTACGAAGTGAACTGAATGAGGCGGAACAGGCAAATATTCTGGAAGCCGAAGAATGGGCCTTTGCGCGCAAGCGCGATCTGTTGGAGGAAAAATTCCTCAAAAACCTGCACAAGAGGATGTATGGCAATGTCTGGCGGTGGGCCGGGCGTTACCGTACTTCTGGCAAGAATATCGGCATCGATGCTTATCGAATTCCTACGGACTTACGACAGCTTCTCGACGATTGCCGCTACTGGATCGAGAATGGGACCTATGAGCCTGATGAAATCGCTGTGCGCTTTCATCACAGGATAGTGTCGATACATTGCTATCCAAACGGCAACGGTCGGCACGCGCGCCTCGCCGCCGATCTTCTTCTCAGATCGATGGGCCATGAGCGATTTAGCTGGGGCGGAAAAAATCTGGTTGATGTCGGAGAAACCCGAGGACGCTATATTACCGCCCTGCAAGCAGCCGACAAACACGATATCGGGCCTCTGCTCGAATTCGTGCGTTCATGATTACCCCCACACTTTCGGGGAAAAGGGATCCGACCCAGTTTTCGGAAAACTGGTGGGCCGCCCGGGACTCGAACCCGCCGACGGCAGCGATTTGTGGTTCAAGGCTCATCCGAAGGAGGAGCCCATGAAACTCTCGCTGGTGGCGGTGCGTCACCGCGCCCGACCTGTCACGGCGAAGCCCCCAAGGCGAAGCCGGAAGGGCGCGAGTAACCCGGGACCACCGGATTAAAAGTCCACTGTGAATGCAATGCTGACAGTGCTTTTCAGCACCCCCCTAGCCCGATCCTAGCCCGTCTGAGAAGGGCCAAATCAGGGCTGCCGAGCCTTCTCATTCCACCAACTCGGACCCCATGAAACCGATTCCTGGAATTCTGTGCCAACACGATGCAACAATGCGAGCAGTGGCACCCGTGAGACGTTGGCGTTACTAGGGCTGGATCGAAAGTTCAGCCCGCGCCTTTCCAGGGATCCCCAGGCAGTTTCTCGATAAACCTTGAGCGGACAAGCTCACCGGCCGCCGCAACATCGTAGACGGCGCCGGTGGATAGGAGCGGTTGGATATCTCCAAGAAATACGGGCGACCGGAGCTTGTCGGTCAAATTTGCCTCGTACTCCGCTCGAGAGACGGTGACGCCTCCGTGAGCGAGATAGCGCCCAAAACACTCGACGACTATTGCGTCGTCGACGGGGAGCAATGACAGCGCGTGCCACAGATCGAAGAGGTCGCGCCCCTTCTTGCGTTGGTACAGGGCGCGCAGCTTGGTGGCGAGCAGCTCCTCGAGCCTGTAGGTGGTGATATCGGCCGCCCCGGAGAACCACGGGCTTTGAACGGTGAATTTTGTCGGTTGACAACCTAAGACGGCAAAATGTTCGCGGGTGTTGATCTCGACCTTGAGCCTCATCCTGTGGACCGGCTTCGAGGTGGTCTCGAAGCGATAGATGAGGGTGACTCGACCGTGACCTCTCTTGTACTTCGGCTTGCCAAGCCAACGGTCGAGCCCTTCACGGATCGAGTCGATGGCCGGGCCGATCGGGCCCGCCTCAAGTTGGACGAGGTCGATGTCCTCGGAGTAGCGGCCCGGCTGCTCGAAAAAGAGCTTGTGTAGCGCGGTCCCGCCGCGAAACGCCATCGCCCGTGCAACGTCCTCGCTGTTGAACATATCTACCAGAGCACGCGACACCACCAGATCCTGCTCTACTTGAGAGTCGTCGGGCCATGGTGCAGTGGCGCGCCAGGCCGTCACATGAGCGCGCGGAATCACAGGTCCACCTCGACCCTCTCATTTGGAATCACGCGCCAGCGCGGGTGGGGCGGATCATCGCCCATCGCCTGACCGGGGAGAAGCAGAATGGTCCGGCACCTCCGACCCACGAGCGCGTCCGCAAGGTACTCCGCGAGCGCGCCCTCGCCGAGCAGATCCAGGAGATAGCCCAACCGCTGTGTGACCGGCACCACGTACGAGCCGGCGAGAGTCGCCAGCGCAGCCGGATCGATCGTCTCGGCGAGCTCGCCAAGTACCGTCGCAACGTTGCTGAGGTGTCCCGCCGCCGGGGCGAAGCGGACGAGATCGAAAGCGGTCGCCTCCGGGGTTGAAACTCTCATCGAACCGGTGTCGGTCTGCACCTCGACCACCGGTGCGGACTCCGTCCGCCGGCTCATGTGGAATTCGATCCTGCCACGACCGGCGGAAGCTGGTCGGGTCGGCCGGTCGGTGACGACCTGAAAAACCATCGGCTGCTGGTGGGCCGCGCCGTGGATTGCGGCAGCGCTCAGCAAACCGGTGTAATAAGGCTGGCCGAAAAACCGCATCAGGTCGTCGATGAACCAGCTCACGGGTGGGCAGCCCGCCTCCCGGTACTCCACCGGAACGAGGACGTAGAATCCCCGTCGCGGGCTTGCAATCCGCCCACGCTGCCTGAGTCGCCGCAACGCCGCCTCGACGGCCACTTGTGAGCGTTCCCCCGCGCCCATCGCCTCCGCTCGGGTGAAGGTGTAGCGGCCACCTGCCTGAAGATCTTCGACGAATTCGGCCAGTGTTCTTTCCTTGGACGGGACCATTTCATCCATTCCTCTTGCAAAAACTAACAGAAAATGTCATGTTTTGCAAGCAAAACGGCAGAACACATCGAGGTCACGCCTAGCGACCAACGAAAACCAGGCCCGAGGATTCAAAGGACCATATGATCATTGGGTCCTTTTCCGGCTTCGTCCTGCGGCTACGCCGTGGCTTGGATTGCCCAGGCGTAGCTCAAAACTCGTTTCGAGCGTGGAATCGTGGTCCGGCTTCGCCCTAAGGGCTACGCCGTGGCAGGCTCAGTCCTCGACCAATGGTCGAGAACGAAGCCTGGTGGGCCGCCCGGGACTCGAACTCGCCGACGGCAGCGATATGTGGTCGAGGCCGGGGATCGCCGGCCATCGACCACTCGCTGGCGGTGGGGAGTCACCGCGCCCGCAGGGCGCGAGTAACCCGGGACCACCGGATTAAAAGTCCACTGCGAACGCAATGGCGATAGGGGTTTTCAGTACCCCCCTAGCCCGATCCTAGCCCGCCTGAGGAGGGCCGAATCGAAGCGGGCAGGGGCGAATCTTACCGATATCTCAGACCCCAATGTCGACTCCCCAGATTACAGTCACAACAATGCAACTGTGCGGAACGTAGCCCCCAACCAAGGTGATTTCTGGAACCCCTGGATGAATTGTGGATCAGCGGATGTGGCACGTTGACGCGTCGCAGCCATCATTCCGACCCCCTTCCAACCCCTGACGATCGCTCGGCGTCTAAACTATGGACAAGGGAGGACTACGCCCGTCCGAATCAGCCTCTGACGGCGTTCGAAAAGGCTGCATCCGACCTTGAAACACATGCCAAGAATGGAGACCACATGCAGACCTGCCGCCAGACGATTATTGCGTCCGCGATTTGGCTGTTCATTTGCGGCTGTGGACAAGGAGAAGCCCCCGGAGAAGATCCCTCGGTGCAAATCTCTCCACTCCATGGCACCACCTACCGTGTACGGGGATGGATCGACGCCCCGGTGAACGAGGACATCGGTTGGGCGGCTCCCGCAAATGAGGCGGCGGTGGTCTTTGCCGATCTGCCATTCCGGATCCGCCTGGAGGTGGAGGCGCCAGCAAGAACGGAGGAAGCCCTGCCGACGCGCTTCACCCTGCAGGCGCGACGCAACGGGGGAGCGTGGCAGACGTTGTCGCTGCGTGACTTCCCCTATCCCGACGAGATCTCCACGCCCCGGGTCAGTCTGGTGCGGGTGGATGGATGGGGATCCGGTGTGCCTACCGAGGACCTGCTCACGGCGTCGATCCTCCCCTTCGCCCCCGGGGAGGGAGTCTCAGACACGCTGCAGACCGACGCCGAGGGCGAAGCGTTGGAGTCCGACAACGCGGCGGCTCCATGGCCCGGTGCGAGACAGGCTACGGTGGGGGGTGCCTCCCGGGCCTCGGCCGCCGTCCACGGCGAGTGGGAGTGGCCGGTGGTGATCCGCCGCTGGGCCGACGGCGCCTTGAACAACGAACCCGGCGACACGTTCGACTTCCGCATGCTGGACGGTGCTGGGCGCCCTGTGGCCGGTGCCGGCCCGGCCCGGGTCACCCTCCAGATCCCGGAAGGTCTTCTGGGGGGCACCTACGCAGAGACGCCCGGTGTGTTGGGTCCGTGGCAGGGCGAGGACGGCACGCTGTACTTTCCCATGGAGCCGGCCGAGACCTACAACATGCTCATGATGGTGGCCTCGACGGATCACGGGGACAGCTGGGTCGAGGTGGACGGGGCGAACCGACCCGTCACCGACGACCTGGAGGGCTTCGCCACAGCGTGGCACGATGGAGTCATCTATCTCCTGCACCAGATCTCCAGAGCCACCTACCTGCACGCTTTCGACACCCGAGCCACGCCTGCCGAGGCCACCGGGGACCCGGGTGCGGCTGGTGTCGCCTCGGGCCGGTGGGTGATCCGCGACGAGCTGGTTTCGGAGCACAGCAAGCCCCCCGTCCAGGTGGCGTCGCTGGTGGCCCGGAGCGATGGCAGTCTGGTGGCCGTGTATGGGGATTCGCTGGGGCTGCGATACCGGGTCCGGAGCCCGGAAGAGGGCTGGGAGCCGGAGGGGATGGTGGAAGTCGCCGATGGAGCACTGGCCAGCGGGGTCATGACCGTCGGGCTCGCCGACGACGTGATCCATATGGCCTACACCGCCACGTCCCCCGACGGGAGCGCCCGCTCGGTTCGGCATCGCACGTTGACCCCTTCGGGGAGCCTCACTGCCGCCACCCGCCTGGGCGAAGGTGTGGGAACTGCCGAGGAAGAAATCGGTGCCCTCCTGCCCCTGGGTTGGGTGCCGAATTCGAACACGGTGGTGGTGGCCTGGCGCCGGGCCGACGGCACCCTTTGGGAACGGCGCATCCGGGACAACGGCAGCGTAAGTGCCCCGGTGGTGATCACCTCCCGGCCGGTAGTGCAGAGCGGCGCCGACTCCGACCAAGTGGGGGCGGACCTGGTAGTGCACGACGGCGTGGTGCACGTGGTCTTCATCGATGAGGAGACCCGGGACCTGTGGCACACCTCGAGCCCCGCTCCCGGGATGTGGACTCCGGCCCGGCCGGTGGTCGAGGGAATCGACGCCCAGTGGGTCCGGGGGAGGATCGTCAGGGATGCCTCCGGTGCGGCGGTCTACGGATTCGTCTACGATGCCGGATCCAACGGCGGTTCTGGGATGAACCGATTCGGCGTGATCGCCTTCGACGGGAGCGCCAAGTGAGCAGCCAATACCATGGGCACTGATGCAATTTGGATGGCACGTCTCGCATTGATGCATTGAGGGTACGGCCTGACTTCGTGCTTCTTACTACTCCGTGATAGTTACCACGTACACACTTCCACACTTGTTGGTTTGTGAGGGAGGACTTGCCAGGATGTAGTTCTCAACCCGCTACTGACTTCGAAGAGGATGCCCGGCTTCGCTTTCAGTTACGCCGTGGCAGGCTCCGTTCTCGACCCAGGGAGAGAACGAGGCCTGGTGGGCCGCCCGGGACTCGAACCCGGGACCACCGGATTAAAAGTCCACCGTGAATTCAATGGGGACATTGCTTTTCAGAAGTCCCTAGCCCAATCCTAGCCCGCCTGAGTGGGCCTAATCGAGATCGCCGAGCCTGCCTCATTCCACCAATTCGGACCCCACGAAACCGATCTCTGGAATTTTGTGCCAACACAATGCAACAACACGAAACGTGGTACCTACTGAGACCGCGGAAGCCAACATCAACGCAGGCGTGGTAGCAGCCACTCAGATCGTCAATTTCTTCGAAAATGGAGATGTCACGTTCAAGGTCAATTGATCCGACACGCTCGTCAGCCCTTGTTGATGGGTGGCACCAATACGCCGCCGCACGAAAAAATAACTCAGACGCGTCCCCGCCCGGTGGAAAACAGAGGATTGAGAAGGAATGCGACTGCGATCAACACGGCGCAACCGATCACGTTGAACCACAGATAGGGGATCTCGCTGAAAAAGAAACATGCGAGGACCACGACTTCAGCGAAGATCGCGGCGATAAAGGTGGCGTCTCCGCCGATCTTTTTGAACGAGAACGCGATTATGAAGATCCCCAGGATGGAACCGTAGAACAACGACCCGAGGATATTGACGGCTTCAATGAGGGAGCCGAGGCTGTTGGCGAACATCGCGAAACCTATCGCGTAGGCCCCCCAAAACACGGAGACGATCTTCGACACCCTGAGATAGTGACGATCGGACTTACCGGGTTTGAATACCCGTCGATAAATGTCGAGCACCGAAACGGACGCCAACGCGTTGAGCTCCGCGGCCGTAGATGACATTGAGGCCGAGAGAATCGCCGCCAGGATCAGTCCCACCAGACCCACCGGGAGGTAATTGATGACGAAGCTCAGAAAGATGTAGTTGATGTCGTTGGTATCGGCCCCTGGATCGGACAAAGCGATCAGCGAGGCGGCTTCCTGGCGCAGCTCTTGCTCCTGAGACTTGGAGCGCTCGAGCGTTTCCAGCGCTCGCTCTAATTCCGCTTCTTCGTTGCCCTCCATCGCGGAGAGCATCTCCCGAATATGTATCTGTTTCTCGTCGTGGAGCTGCTCGAACTCGGACTCCAACTGTTCGTACGCCTGCGAGTGAGCACCGTTTTTCACATTGGCAGACTCGACCGGATTGAAGAACAACGGCGGCGTTACGAACTGAAAGAAAACGAAGATCATCGCCCCGATGAAGAGAATGCAGAACTGCATGGGGATCTTCAAAACGCCGTTGGCCAGTAATCCGAACCTGCTTTCGGCGATCGAGCGGCCTGAAAGGTATCGCTGTACCTGTGATTGATCAGTTCCAAAGTAGGAGAGAGCCAAGAATGTACCGCCGATGAGTCCGGACCAGACGTTGTACCTGTCCTTCCAGTCAAAGGCGAAGTTGATGACATTCAGGTTTCCCATTTTCCCGGCCACATTGGTGGCGTCCAGGAAGGAGATGTCGGGAGGCAGGAGCCGGAGGATCATGACAAACGCCGCCCCCATGCCCAGAGAGATGATCCCCATCTGCAAAAGATGTGTCTTGTTGACGGCGTCGGTCCCGCCCGTGGTGGTGTAGAGAGTCACCAATCCGCCGATCACCAAGATCGTCAGGCGGATGTCCCACCCCAGGAGAACGGAAATGATCAGCGACGGGGCGAAGATGGTGAAGCCGCAGGCCAGGCCCCGCTGAGTCAGGAAGAGGAGGCTTCCCAGCGTGCGGTTCTTGACATCGAAACGCTGTTCGAGAAATTCGTAGGCCGTATACACCTTCAGCCTGTGGAAGTGCGGTACGGCGGTGACAGAGAGGATCACCATGGCGATCGGAAGCCCCAGATAGAACTGCACGAATCGCATACCGTCCACGTAGGCCTGGCCGGGAGCGGAGAGGAAGGTGATGGCGCTCGCCTGGGTGGCCATGATCGAGAGGGTGATCGTGTACCAGGGTGTGCTCCTGTTCGCCAGGATGTAGCCATCGATGTCTGTCTTCCCGCGCGATTTCCAGACACCGAAGATGACCACGAAAACCAGTGCGGCGCCCATCACGATCCAGTCGATAGTACTCATGGTCTAGCTCTGCAAAACTTCCTCGTAGAAGGCCTCGTACTGGGGAATAATCTGGCTCGCGTTGAAGTCCTGGACCGCGCGATCCCGCGCCTTCCTCCCAAATCGTTCGTGTTGCTCGGGATCGCGCAGAAGAGCGGCCGCGGCCTCGGCCATTTTTTCGGTTTCGCCGATCGGAAACAGGTAGCCCGTCTCGCCGTGAGTAATCAGTTCTGGGAGCCCGCCGATGCCGGTCGCGATCACGGGCACGCCACAGTTCATGGCTTCGAGGGCCGTCAGTCCAAAGCTCTCCTGTTCACTGGGCAGGAGAAAGAGGTCGGCGCAAGAGAATAACGGTTCGAGCTGATCCTGCTCGCCCAGGAAATGGACCCTATCGCTCAGGTTCAGGTCGCTGACCAGCTGTTGCGTCTTTCGAATTTGCGGGCCTTCGCCTATCAGGATGAGTTGCGACGGAACGAGCTCTTGGACCCGCGCAAAGACGCGAATGACGTCGTCCGTTCTTTTCACCGGCCGGAAATTCGAAGCATGCATGAGAATCTTCTCGCCGTTGGGAGAATAGACCTCTCGCAGGCTCACGTTTTGGCTCCGCGCCGGCCGGCCGGGATCGATGAAGTTGTTGATGACTCGTATCTCGCGCTGGATTCCGAACTCTTCGATGGTGCGTTGTTTGAGGTACTGCGAGACCGCCGTCACGCCATCCGATTCCTCGATGGCGAACTTGATCACCTTCTGGAACGAAGCATCTGCGCCCACCAGCGTGATGTCCGTTCCATGGAGTGTGGTGACCGTCTTGATGCCCTGCGACCTCATGATCTGCTTGGCCAGATACGCACTGGTGGCATGAGGCATCGCATAGTGGGCGTGAATCAGCTCGATTTGAAAGGATTCGGCCAGATCGACCAGCTTTGTCGCCAGGGCGAGGGCGTAAGGGGGATACTTCAAGAGGGGATAGGTCGCGAAACCAACCTCGTGCACGTACATGTTCGGGTGAAAACCCTGCAGGCGAAACGGGGTCGCGTAGCTGACGATGTGGACCTCGTGGCCCCGTTCCGCGAGCCCGATGGACAACTCCGACGCCACGACACCGCTCCCGCCATGGGTCGGATAACAGAGCACTCCGACCTTCACGGAATCGTCTCCAGGCATTCCGAACCGAAGAACTCGACCGGGTCATCGATCCTCAGCGCCTCGCGCACGAGAAACGGCTCCCCGAATTTGACTCCGACGTAGGTCCCATACTGGCGATCCCTGGTCTCGATGCGCTTGATGAAATCCGGCCTGCTGATCAGGGTTTCGTCCGTACCGTAGACGGCCCTGCTCGGGCTGTCGAACTGAGACGCATAGGACCTGATGGCTTCGAGCTTCTTGTCATGAGTGCTGGAGATGTCGACGACGAACGACGGAGAGAACTCGAAACGCGACTGGTAGAAAAGTACCTTGAAGGGTCGATGGGCCTCCTGTCCGGTATCGAGTTTCTTCAAACCGGAAAGGTAGCTCGCTTCACGGACGATCCGGGAGGCCGCTTCGTGGTCAGGGTGCCGGGCGACCCAATACGGTGCGAACACGATTCTGGGCTGATGGGCCCTGATCTCCCGAATCACCTTGACCTTGTTTTCCCAGTTCGGCTCGACGCGTCCGTCCGGAATGTCCAAGGCCTTGTGGACGGGAACTCCCATCACCCCGGCAGCGGCCGCGAACTCCCGCGCCCGGATCTCGGCGGAGCCCCGGGTGCCCATCTCGCCGCGGGTCAGCGCGATGACTCCGGTCGTGTAGCCCAGGGCCCCCATTTTGATGATCGTCCCACCGCACCCGAGCTCCACATCGTCTGGATGCGCACCGAAGGCAATGGCGTCAAGCTTCAATGTTTCCCGATGGATCAATCCTCAACTCCCATGCCAAAGACCTGGTGGTCGAAATGAGTCAGGTCAACTGCCTGGTAGAGCTCCTCCAACCAGGAGAAGCCGTACTTCATGAGATATGGTGTCACGTTGAAAACTCTCTCCTGCAAATGTCGATTGGGATAGAGCCTGTTCTCGAGCTTCGTCAGCTTTCGTCCCAGGATTTCCTGATTCTTCTTTGCGGCCTGGATGACTTTGTTTTCCAGAATGTTCATCTGATGTTGGATCTTGCGATGCACTCCGTCAGCTGTTTGCCCCAAGGACCCGTCCATCGCCGTCGCTTCCCTGCAAATGGCTCCAAGATCATGATCGAGATTGCCCGCAGCGGTCGCCAACGCTCGCTGCAAGGTTTCCGGGATCTCGTCGGCCGCGAGGGCATTCCTCTTCGCCGAGAGTCCACCCCACACCTCTTGAATCGAGAGCGAGAGAGTCTCCAACGTCGACCCGACATGCCGTTCGAGAACGGTGAAGCCTTTGCGTGGATAAACGACGGGCATCGGGATATTGAACTCCTCATACGCCCCCCGCATCTGCGCGAGGTAGGCGATCTCACCAGGCCCACCGACATAGGCGGCCGTCGGAAGGATCGTGTCCTGAACGAGAGGCCGCATCAAGACATTCGGGCTGAAGGCTTGAGGATTGTTGCGAGCAATCTCGACGAGCTCTTTTTTCGTGAATCGGCGTTCCGGGTCCTTGACACTTAATCCATCACCCGAGATGTGAATCGGATGCCGCTCATCCTCCACCAGAAACAGGTTGAGTCGCCCCTCCTGCTGCCGAACCTGAGGTGTGAAGTTCTTTTCGATCAGCCGCTGCGAAACCCGCATGGCACACCGGCTCGAGGGTGAACCTCCCTCGATCTCGGTCAGCACCGTCTGTTTCGCCATGGCGATCAGATCGGGATGAGACGGGTCGATGAGCACCAGGCCGTAGGCACTGAAGAGATGCGTCACCCAGATGGAGAACGCCTCGGTGAAAGTTCGCCCGGGCTGATATGCGTCCCTCAGCAGTGACAGGATCTCCGGTTTGAACTCCGAAGGCGGTGTCATCTCGTCCATTGCGCCGACACATGCTTCGATTTCGGCCGAGAACCTCAATCCACCGACCGGCACCCGCTCCTGGGGCGGACGGTCTTCATAGGAGATGCGCCGCGGTTGACCCGTTGGATCGAGAATATCGACGTGGTTAACCTCGGCGAAATCGTGATCGTCCGTGGCCAGCCAGAAGATCGGTACGACGCGCACTCCGGTCTGGCGGCTGAGGGAGTCGGCAAGCTTGATTGCGGTCAGGGCTTTGTAGATTGTATAGAGGGGGCCGGAGAACAACCCGACCTGCTGCCCGGTCACAACTGCACACGTCTCGTCCTGGACCAGGTCCTCGATGTTCTCCAGGGTTGGGGACCCACAGCCGCAGCTTTGGTTCTGCTCCCGAAGAATCTCAGCCAAGCGTCCGCGAGCAAATTCGCGCGACTTCAATCGCCCTATCTGCTGTTCAAAGGCTGCGAGATCACGGAAGTCGCCGTTGAAGAACTCCCGGACCTCGTCATAGGCGAAGTAGTAATCGCGAACAAGCGGCGACAGCGAAGGCAGGTCGGCTACTGAGATCCGCATGAAAAGCGATTCACCATTGAGTCGGTTTCATCATTCGAAAGCTTTCATGAAGGCGTAGAAGAGGGCGATGAGCACAACCAGATTCACCAGCACGAGGATGTACAGGTTCCTCCAGGACGAAACCAGAGGGGGTTTGCCCTCGTCTCCCGTCTCGATCTCATGTTCCTCAGTCTTCATTCACTTTCCCTGACGAAATCATGTTTGCAAGGAGTCGATAGGCACCCGGCACGCCCGCCGGCAGTTGGCGGAACCAAGATATACCGGAGTAGATGAACACGCCCTCGCCAAATCGTGTGAACAGGAGACCGCCGGCTGTGTCCGGTTCCCCTGCGTCATGAGACGCCACGACAGTTTCGTATTTGCCATCCCATTGGGTCGCGTAATACAGGCCCCGTTCCTGCACCCACCCATCAAAATCCTTCTGAGTGATCGTGTTGGGAAAATTCATGAGCACATGATCGGGTGCAAGGATCGTGACCGGCGCATTCTCCTCGCTCACACGGTCGCGCCCGATTGTGAACGGATAGGGTCCAATGCCTTCAGTCACCAGCCCGCGGGACACGTTGTACTGGACGATCAGCGTTCCGCCGTCCTCCACGTACTGAAGCAATCGAGGCTGCACGACCGCGAGCCGCTCCCGCGTGTTGTAGGCCCTGATTCCCCCGATGATCGCATCGAAACGACTCAGGTCACCGCTTTCCAACTCGTCGTCGCTCAACAAGGTGACGTCATAGCCCAAATGCCGCAGACCCTCGACCACCTCGTCTCCCGAGCCCATGATGTAGCCGATCGTGTCGCCGCGCCGTTCGACATCGAGCTTGACCACCTTGAGCGTGGTTTCAGGAAAGTACACCTGTTGCTTGATGTGGGGATGGGTGATCGTGACCAGAGCACGGGAGAATTGACTTACCCCAACTTCCGCTTCGGCAACAAAAAGGGCATCGCCGGCATCATCCGGTGGTGTCACCTGGAAGCTCAGCTCGGCCTCGTCATACTTCTCGGACAGCGAAAAGGGAACGCTTTCCGGCACCACGTGCCAGTCCGAATCTCCCGAGAACCGCAGCGTGCCATCTACCCCCGGCGAGTTCGCCTTCACCCTCACTCGAATTTCCTGTGGGTTGGTGTCGGCAAATACCCTGACCCCACCGTCGAGTTCCACCGTGACCTTCGGACGAATCTCGAACAACCTGTAGGATTCGCCATCGACCCTGTCCGTCCAGCGGTAGAGCACTGGGACGACGAACTCCAGGTCCTCTCCCTGACCACTCAAGACGACCTTCGCCTGCAGCGAAGGCGCGTTCTCCGCCGCACCGATGAGTGATTGATCTGAAACCGAGAAGAGCGCTTTCTTCGGGCTGTTTCTCAACCAATAGGGCTGAGAGGTAGGAAAGCCGGGTGGTATCTGGATCGAGCTTTCGATGGTGTGCGGAATGTTGTTCTCGAGCACCACGTCCTGGACGCTGGAAGACTCGAGATCCTTGAACGAAACGCTCTTCAGCCTGAAGCGATGGTTGGAGCGATTGACCAGCGTCGTTTTGACCGTGACCGCGTCTCCAGGGGCGGCGGCGAACTCGGTCGAGATGGCCTCCATCCACAGCCCCGCACACGCCTGCATGAGTCCGAGCAATTCTTTCTGCTTGACCTCTACCCAGCCCGTCGGTTCCAACTTTCTCATCTCGGAGTAGGCTTCGAGGAGTTGGGGCAGCGACCGCGCCGGGTCTCGAGGATCGAAATGCTCGGAGATCTCCTTCAGCTTGAATCCCAGGCTGCGTCCGCCCGGTACGCGCGACCAGGAGGTATCGATTCCCGAAAGGAGTTCTTTACCCGATGGTGAGCCTTCGACAAGCTTGAAATACTCGTATCGGGACCCTCTCCGGCCGGCGACACCGAATCCCTGGCTCTTGTGCATCGAACGGCTGATAGCGGCTATCTCCGAATACGAGGCTCCTAGCAGGGGATCGAACTCACCGACATCGACCTTGGCCGCTTCAGCTCGCTCCTCTTCACTCAGCCGCCAACCGTTCCAGAACAATCTCTTCGCCTGCCACGGTTCGACGCGGTCGAGTTGTTCCGGAAACCTCTCAGGATCGGCCGCCACATGGAAAGCTTCGCGTGCCAGCTGCCCGGACGAAGTGTGGTGACCGTGTCCGCTCGGTCTGTCGATGGGGAAACGGGTGACGATCACGTCTGGGCGAAACGAACGGATGACCCAGACCACGTCGGCCAGAACAGCTTCTTTCCCCCAAAACGCCAGCGTTTCTTCCGGGGTCTTGGAGTATCCGAAATCGATTGCGCGGGTGAAGTACTGCTCCGCACGGTCGACCCCGCGAGCCGCCATCAGCTCCTGAGTGCGAATGATCCCGATCTCGGCGCCCCTCTCCGAGCCAATCAGGTTCTGGCCACCGTCACCCCGGGTAAGCGACAGGTAGGCGGTCCGCAACTTCTGCCCTTTCGAGAAATAGGCCAACGCGGCCGTGTTCTCGTCGTCCGGATGGGCGGCGATGTAGAGGACGCTGCCCACCACGTTGAGTTTTTCCAGGCCCAGCTGGATCTCGGCGGCATTGGGCATTTCGATTCGCTGCGCTTGTGCCGGCGCGCTCAGCGCCAGCGCTCCCAAAAGGAGAATGCAAGAACACCTGTCCACTCGTCTCTCCCTGTCCAAATCGGCCGCATCGGAAGCCTCTCCCCGGCGCACCGGGTTTCCATCATGGGCTCGAGGTCAACCCGTACGCCGGGTAGTCACCCGACCGCGTGCGGCGGTTTTCGCAACTCCTCAGATTGGGACGGTGTCCCCTACTCTGAGACTGCGATCGTAAACGGGACCTTCAGCTTCTCCCATCGAAGAGATGCGACCGCTGATGTTCCGGCCAGATCGTCGAATCCAAAGCGCATCCACTCCTCGAATGCCGCCTCGACAGGCGTCACCGTCACGCGGAGAGCATCTTCGGCCTCGTCGTAGTCGTAGCTTCCCCAACCCTCGCTAACCTTGTTGAAAATGACAACCCAGTCTTTTTCGGAGGGAATCATGTGGATGCTGTATTTCCCTGCCGGCAGCGCTTTTCCGTCGACGAGGACATCGCTGCTGATTGTGATCGTTGTTTTCTCGTTGGCGCCCGCTCTCCAGGGGAAGGGCTTTTCTTTGGAGTATTTGTTCCCCGGAGCCATACCGTAGGGTACGAGTTCGCCCCAGATCTTCCTTTCTTTCACACCCGGCCGGCTGTAGTCGAAGGTGATCTCGGTGTCGAGGCCAATCGTTTGCGAAACGCTAGCGGGCAAGCTGGGACGGACCTTCTTTTCCTGCGCGAACGTGGTGCTCGACACCGCCAACCCGACCGCCAGGACGACCACCAGACCGAGAAATACTCTCCTTTTCATGACGCCTCCTTTTTCAAACGATATTTTTTCTCATTTGCGCCGCATGAGCCTAGCATAGGAACGATCCCGCAAACCGACGCACCGCCCGCTCTCGGCTCCTGAACAGCAGGCTCGCCTACCGAGCGCTTGTTCGAGTGTTAAACGGTGCCAGAAACGGTGCCAAAACGGTGCCAGGTATCACAACCTCACAAAACCTCGCTTGCCCGGGCGTAGTTCTCAACCGACTATTGGCTTGAGTGGGGTCGTCCGGCTTCGCCTACGGCTATACCGGGAGACTTTTCGTTCGAACTGCGTTAGGAGAAGGATGGCTTGCCAGGGCGTAGTTCAAAACTCGGTTCGCGAGTGGAATCGTGGTCCGGCTTCGTCCTACGGGCTACGCCGGGACAATTCTTGTTCGAACGCAGTTCGAACGAGGATTGGTGGGCCGCCCGGGACTCGAACCCGGGACCACCGGATTAAAAGTCCCACTCACGGCCTATCGGCGGCAACAACGGCCATGTGAGCACAGCAGACACCAACAGGTAACCCTCTTTCATCCAATGCGTTGATTGACAGTTATTTGATTGGGGGCAGTTGGCTCGAGTTGAGGCTGGTTGAGCCTGAGTGTCCCACCAGTGTCCCACGCGCTAGTCTGCGTCGTACTTCTCGAGCAACTCCTGGAAGCGCGGGTGGTCGCGGAGGGGGTCCCAGATCGGATCCGTCGCGAGTGCACCGAGAGAGGTGTCAGAAGGCATTGAGAACAGACTTTCGAGTAAATCGATGGCAGGGTCGACCTCGCCCAACATTGCGAAAACCCTCGCGGCCTTCCACAAATAATTGGGGTGGGATCGGGCATCGTCCGCTACGGGGTGCTGAGTGATCGCCTCCTCGGCCGCCCGAATCGCTTCCTGCCTGTGGCCCAGGATTGCATGAGCACGTGACAATTCACCATAGTCTGGGGGCTCTTTTGATTGCAGGATACCGAGTGCGAGATCAACAGAGACCCGTTGCCGCTCCGACCGGCCGTGCCGGCCGTGAAGCTCTGCCATGCAGTTGAGATACATGGGCTCGAGGGCACCGAACTCATCCGAGGGGATGGAGGCCAATTCTTCGGCAAACTCATCGACCGCCAGCCAGATTACATCAGAAGGATGGTTGGCCCCGATTGTGCGTTTGGCAAACTCTACTCGGCCCATCACAGACGCTCCTTCTCTGAGGACCTGACGTGCTCTGTCTATTGAGTGGTCCAAAGCCAGATGGGTGTGGGCTTGTTCCATGTAAGCGCGATGGTGATCGGGGGCGATCCTGATCGCCTGCTCGAAGTAATCGGCGGCGCCCTCGTACCGCCGTGAGAAGAAATAGGAGATGCCAACCTCTGCCGCCTTCTCATTCGACATTGGGTCGAGCTCGAACGCTGAAAGAAGATCCGCAAGGGCGGGGCCCCACTTCCCCTGTCTTCGTTTCGCGAGGCCCATGGCGAGCAACAGGTCGCTGTTGTGCGGTTGACCCCTCGAGGCAATTGTGAATTCTTCCAGCGCCCTGTCATAGTTGCCGGGTACCCAGTAGTAGTACCAACCCAACGCCGCCCGAGCCTCGGGAAGATCGGGATCGAGCGCCAATGCTCTCTCAGCCGCTGAGAGCGACTTGCCGGCGCGATCGTCGGTTGGGTCGTCGTATTGCTGAAACACCATTCGTGCTTGTGCCTTGGCCAGGGCCGCTTGAGCCAGGGCGAAAATCGGATCCCTGGCGACCGCCAGTTCATACATCTCAACGGCAATGAGAATGTCCGGACCACCCAGACCGCGGTTGAAATACTGGTTACCTCTCAAATAGTAGTCGTAGGCTTCCGGCTCGACCCGGCGGCCGCGGTCGAACCGTGCCTGTTCAGCACTGGTGAGCGTCACGTTGACCTGCGTCGCAATTGCCTGCGCCACTTCTCGCTGCAAGGAGAGAACATCTTGCAGGTCCCTTTCGTAACTTTCCGCCCACAAATGCCTCTCAGTCGGGATGACTCCGATGAGCTGGGCCGTGATTCGCACCATGCCATCGGCGCGAAAGACGGAGCCCTCCACGACGCCGCTCACCCCCAGCTCCTGGGCGATCTCCGGAATGGTCTTGTCGGTGTCTCGGTACCGCAAGACGGATTGTCGCGAGATGACTGCGAGGGCATCGATCTGCGCCAATTCCGAGATCAGCGCGTCGTGCATCCCGTCTACAAAGTACTCCTGATCGAGATCGCCCATTAGGTTGTCGAAGGGCAGCACGGCGAGCGAATCGACGGGTGGAGGTTCAGCGGTCGGAGGTTCCTCGCGGTCTCGACCAAAGATCTGCACGCCTACCAGCGTGGCAGCGAGAAGGGCGATCGTGCTTCCCGCTACCCACCACCAGAGCCTGGATGGGCCCACATCGCGTTCGACCGATTCTCGACTCACCGATAGGGTGCCGGAATCGATTTCCTTCCGCAGACCGTCCAGCTCGTTGCGCACGTCGATCGCCGACTGATACCGACGCCTCGGATCCTTCTCCAGACAGTGAGCGATGATGCGGCCCAGGTGATGGGGCAGGTCGCCTCTCAGCGTGTCCACGGTTCGCGGCGTCTCCTTGAGAATCGACGAGATGAGCGACACCGAGCTCTCTCCGGAAAACGGTCGCTGTCCGAGCGCCATCTCGTAGAGCACGACTCCCAGCGAGAAGATGTCGGTCCGAGCGTCGAGCGCCTTGCCCTCGAGCTGCTCGGGCGACATGTACGGCGCAGTGCCGACCACGCGTCCTTCCTGAGTAAGCGGCTCGGTGGGCAGCTCGGTCGCCTCGGCCGGGGGGACTTCCTGCCGCAGCTTTGCCAATCCAAAGTCCAGTACCTTGAGCCGTCCCTCACTGGTCGCCATAATGTTAGCGGGCTTCAAATCACGGTGGATCACGCCATTCTCGTGGGCCGCAGCCAGGGCATCAGCCAGCGGAATGGCGAGCTCGAATAGTCGCTCGAGCGGCATGCCACTCTTGGGGATGAGTTCCGAGAGTGGTCGACCATGAACCAGCTGCATTGTGAGGAAATGGACGCCGTCGATCTCCTCGACGGTGTGAATTGTGACGATGTTTGGATGATCGAGGGCAGCGAGCGTTTCGGCTTCGCGCTGGAAGCGTTCGAGGCGCTCCTGGTTCGAGGTGAAATCTGCGGGTAAGACCTTCAGAGCCACCTGGCGCTTGAGCGTCGTGTCCTCGGCCCGATAGACGAGCCCCATCCCGCCCTCGCCGATCTTGTCGACGATGCGGTAGTGGCCGAGTGTGCGACCGATGAGGTCATTCATTTGGGGGGTTCCCAGCGCGCCTATGTTATCGCAGTTCTGAGACCGCTTAGAGACCGGGGAAGCCGTTTGTTGAGTGCAAGTGCACCAGGCGTGCGGGCTCGCAGTATAATCAAGAGAAGGTTTTCTGCATCACAAATCAAAGGGAGGTCCGAATCCATGAGTGAGAAACCAACTGCAGCGTGGCGCGCAGCAACGCGGATCTGCCTGCTGGTGCCGGTCGCTGTTTTGGCCGGCATGGCCTGCTCCCCCAGCTCTAAGGTCGATCCCCGCTGCAAGATCGATGCGGATGGACGGCACTTCGACAAGCTGTCGCAGACCATCAATGGCTCCAAGCTGTGGAGCACGTATTTCGATGCCATCGATCCCGAGGCCACGCGTACGCTGGTGGAATTCCGCTTCTTGATCGGACGAGGCCGCGACAGATCAATGGGTGGCGACTACGACTCCGGCAAGATCACGATCGTCTTTGAGGCAACCAACCTGGCGAAGCAGCGGACTCTGTACGAGCGCGAGGAAGAGGTCGACCTGGAGCCGTTCATGGTGGGCTTCTTCGACAAGGACGTGACCCGCGACGAGCTCCAGGAGATCGCGTTCACGGCAACCGAGGACAGGGTCTACCCTTTCCTCGCGACCTGGGTCGACATCGCAGCCATCCACGCGATGGGTCAGGAGGGTTCGACCGGGTCCGAGTTCGAGCCCCTGCTCCAGGAGCTCCACGACGACCGATGGTCCAACCTCGAAATCAAGACCGCAGCGCGCCAGGCCCTGAGCAAAATCCGGGGTCGGTGATCCCGAACCCTGTCAGCTTGGCGAGCGACCCTGCCGCCGGCGAGGTCGGTCGGTTGGAGCTCGCTGATCAAAAACCCCTACGCTGCAGGCTTGGAACGGACAGCGTGAGGCAGCGAGGCATTACGGTAATCGAGATTCTCGTGTTGCTCGCTTTCGTTGGCCTGGCGGCGGTCTTGAGCACTTACATCGAGAGGCGCTACGGCCCCATCGGAATCGTCGTGGTTCTGGCCGTGGCGGTTGGCATTCCGGCGCTGGTATCGCTCCTCAAACGCAGCCCGTTTCTGTCTGGCCTGGCGCTCATGCTCTTCCCCTTTCTGGTGGTGGGCGCCTATGTACTCTGGCCCGGGATATTCCTCCTCCGGCTGGCCGCAGTGGCAGCCGTCTTGGTCGTGGGCGATTTCCTGGCGCAGGGCATGTACGCCCGAATTTTCTCGAGGGGAGAGGCGGAGGGCTTTACCCTCCACTTTGGCCAGTTTCTCTTCATTGTCGTCATAGGTACGGTTCTGTCCATCTGGTGGGGCTGGCGCTCGACCGGAATCGTGCTCTTCGTGGACGGAGCCTGGCAAGCGCTGGCGGGCCTGGTGGACAGGACGACGTTCGAGAGCCTTCCTCCCGGTGAGGAGTGAGATATGCGGGCTGGCCCGCACTTCTCACCGGGTATCTGCTGCGGACGGCGAATCGCGGCGTCCCGCCGTGCTTGTCGCAAATCGTGCTCCTCGATGTAGCGCAACTACGACTGCGTCGCCCGATTCACGCCAAACCCGACGGATACTTGCGCTTCACCGCCCTCGCCACGAAACCCGGTGAGAAGTACGGGCTAGTACGGTGGCGCCAGCCGGCGAAACCCGTGCAGTAGAACGAGTACGAGCAAGAAGAGATTTCGGAGAATCAGAATCGGCCAGGCATAACGAACCGGCCCGGGTTGCTGAACCGGCCCAGCGTGTTGGATCTGCGGTTCGACCTCGGCTATTCCCTCAATGGTTTGGTCAAGTCGATCGGCAATTCTGAGCAGGAGTCGCGGGCTTCTGGGCCAGTCGCGGAGGCCGGAGACCCAGTCGCGCGGAATGCCCTCGTCCCCAACGACCGCTCCAGCCAATGCACCGGCAATGGCCCCAGTCGTATCGGTGTCGCCCCCGCAATCCATCACCGCAGTCAATGTCCTCTCAAAGTCGCCGAAGTGTCGGTACCAGCTATAAGCCACCACCGGGATCGTATGGTAGATGTATCCGGTTACTCCCCGGGATAGATCGAGGCTTCCCGCGAGAGCCTCCACGCTCAAATTCATGCTGCCCGCTTCGGCCACGGAGTCAACCAGTGTCTGCCACTCCCTGTCGTCGCCAGCGCTGCGAAGCAACTCCAGGAAGACCTGCGGATCGGGCCTGTCCACCAGGGTTTCGCGAACGCACCAGGCAACCAACCGGGCGACGACCAGTGCTCCGGTCAGGGCCTTCGGGTCGGAGTGGGTGAGCCGGGTCGAGGATTCCACGTATGCGTCCAACATGTCTGCGCGTTCGGCAAAGAAAGCGCCGATCGGCGCGGTGCGCATCGCCGGCCCGTTGCCGGCTGAATAGACACCGCTACGGTTGGGAGGAATCCCGATCCACAGACGGAGGATGGCGCGAAGTGTGCCAAACCCGATCCCTGCCGGCAGCGAGAGCAGCCATAGGCGGAGACACCACGCGAGACGGCGTTGAAAGGCGGAGGGCGAAGCTGGATGAGCCAGCAGACTCTGTGCCACAAAGACCGTGTGGTCGGTGTCATCGCTGATCATGCCTGAGCCCAGAAAGAGACGCTGGCGCCAGCGACCGGGAAAAAGGCGGGCGGCTCGTCCGGGGGGGAGGCCTTCGGCGGGTAACCCGATCGAGTCACCTACGGCTGTGCCAAGCAGCACACCGCGGAACCGGCTTTTCCGATCAGGAGATTTGTTCATCATCGTTCGATTCGATCCGCTCGAATCAGGCTACAGGATTCGGCACCCGAGTGGGTGCTAGGTACATAGTTCAATTGTCTGGGAGCCTTTTGATTTGCCGTTATTGCACAATTATGTATCTGGCACCTTTTCTTTTCTTTTTTTCGCGAATTCACTTTTCAGGACGCCGCCAGTGTTGGGCTCCTCTCGAACCACGGTCGACCTACGAGTCGCGAGAGGCGCCCAGCCGACGATACAATCTCTGTGCGACCCAGGATTCGGAGGTGCAGCATGGATGGGAGTACGCCGTTGCAGGTTGTCGTGCTGGTGCGCCACGGGGATGCGATGAGCAAGGAGGAGGACCCGAGGCGGCCTCTGAGTGCCATCGGCCACGAGCACGTTGAGAAGGTGGCAGGCCTGGTGGCCGGCATCGGGCTCGAGCTGGAGGAGGTGCGCCACAGTGGTAAAGAGCGGGCGCACGAGACGGCGGAGATCTTTGCCGAGCGGGTCGGCGTGACGCCCGATCGGATCAGGGAGGCGAGCGGGCTGAACCCCAAGGACGATGTGCAGGTCATTGCCGAGCAGCTGGAAACGGAGGGCCGCTCGGTG
>Ga0255055_10000953_pt1 | contig 22043 bp, 32 predicted proteins | sample JV7_2_27_MG_FD_188633 | JGI IMG/M metagenome (GOLD analysis project Ga0255055, IMG submission 188633) | Seawater microbial communities from Jervis Inlet, British Columbia, Canada - JV7_2_27 | ecosystem: Environmental > Aquatic > Marine > Inlet | place: Canada: British Columbia | collected...
AGCCCAAGGCGCCAGCCAAGGCCAAGGCCAAGGCCAAGGCCAAGGCCAAGGCAGGCAACGGAGACGTGGCGAGAGAGATCCGCGAGGCTGTGACCAATATTGCCGCATCAAAGACGGTCGACCGCCTGTTCCCTGCAAGCATGGAGACGAGCGGCACAAGTGGGAAGGTGCTCGCGGTCTGCAACACCGCCAACGAGTGCCACACCCTGGAGGAGCTGAAGGAGCACTTCGAAGAGGTGGCGACATTGAAGAACCAGATGCCAGAGAAAGAACAACAGTTCGCAAACAAGATCTTCAAGAAAGAAAGGGACAGAATCAATGCAACTGCTTGAACAAATGCTGATGAGCGCGATTGACATGGTGCACGACTCGCAGGTCGGGCGCGTCACGACGATGAAGAAGGAGGCGCTCGTGGAGATCATCCCTTGCGACCTCACAACGGCAGAGGTGATCGACCCAGTAGAGGTGATCGGAAGGGAGGATTGCGATGAAAGCGAAGTATGAGCGAGACGAGTTTTTCGGGATCCAAGAGCTGTCGGAGCTGTTCGGGAGGAGTGAAGAGACCGTCCGGGGATGGCTGCGGAAGGGAGAAATGAAGAAGATCCCACAGTGGACCAAGATCGGTGCGCTATTCAGAAAGCGCAAGGACGAGGGTGACGTCGGGGCAAAGGGCCAGCCGATCCTGGTCAAGAAAGAGGACTTTGGACGCTGGTGTGAGGAGCATGGACTCGATGCCGAAGCGTAGATGGCGGAAAGACAAGGGCTTCGTCAGCTTCCTCCTCGCGCAGGAATACATCGTGCGCGAGGGGGAGAAGCTGAAGCCCAGCCTGACTGACGGGGTGATCCTTTATATGTTCGAGAGCTGGGTCGCAGCCCGAGAGCCCCAGCTTTTAGACCAGCAACTCAGCCTGCTGGACAAGACGGGAGGTGACCGGTGAGCGACACGCATAAAGCGCCGCGAGCAGGATACGCTTGAGGCTGATGGAGGCGACGAATGATGACTTCAATCGCGTTGGCGGCAGAGGCCATGGGGGTGGGGGTGCGAAGCCTGACGGTACAGGTGGCGACGGGCCGCTACCCGGGCAGGAAGGTTGACGGGCGCTGGTATCTGCCGACATGGTTCATCCGATCTTACGAGCCGGCGAGGGTCCGGCATCCTCCGCGCCTCGCATTCATTGAGATCGGGGCAACCAGGCTGACCTACGCCTTCACAACAAACAACGAGAGACGGGTATGGCTCAGGAGCGCGAGCCGGTGGGCCGAAGACCGCGAAGCAATCGTTGGCTTGACCAGCCCGCAGGACAGCTCGGACGAAGATCGGATATGGTCCTTTTGGACTCTGAGGACCACAAAATGACGGACGAAAGGAACCACGAAATGGACACACCGCTGTATATATTTAGGTCCAACGCTTCTGTTGGAGCTCGATTGCTTTGCGCGTACTTGTGGGGCTTCGCCAGGCCTGGGAAGGAGCGGGCATGGCCAAGCAATGAAACGATCTGCTCAGACCTCGGAATTTCACGACGCACTGCGCAACGGCTGATCAAAGAGTGCACGGAAAAGGGGCTGTTCTTGGTTGGTGAAACGCCCGAAGGACCATGCGGGTTCCACCTCAATGTTGAGAATGCCGCGACAGATTTGACGCGAGGGGCGACAGATTTGACGCGGCCCGCGACAGATTTGACGCAGGAGGCTCTTCTTAAAGAATTGAAGATAGAATTAGAAGATGTGGTACAAAAAGATCCTGATAGTGAGAAACCGAAAAAGAAGCCGAAGAAGCGCCGAGAGCAGACCGATGAAGCGTGGGATGCGTATGTCGGGAAGCCCTACCGAGATGACCCAAGCCTTTTGGCCCACCTCAAAGCCCGATTCCCCGCGTATGATGGGCTCAATGGGCGCTTGGCCTTTGATGAAGTAATCGGCGATGCGAAGCGGTGGTGGATGGGCGCACCTTCAGGCAAGGCCTGGATCGATCCTGCCGGCCTCATCAAGTGGTTCTCACGCGATTACCAGCGCGTGCGGTGGAGCTTTGAGAAAGACAATGCGGGGACGGGCAACACCGTGGTTCCGACGCTTCGACCGGACAGAACGGTCTCTCGAGACCCGCTGAGGGAATCTCTGTTTGATGAAAGCGAGAGGGTCGACAAAGACTTTCGGGATCAATACCTCTCGGTCGTTCGAGGATCGAAATGATCGGGTGGAAGGGCAGCGAAGCGGCAAGGCAGTGTGTTTCGTGCCTAACGCACCGGCCACAAACAGACTTTTATCCGAAATGGAAGGGCTCAACGGTTCGCAACAACATTTGCTGTGAATGCCATCGCACAAGGCAACGCGAATACGCGCGCAAGTGCCGCGCACGGAAAAGATCCGAGGCGATCTCGGAACCACCCAAGGGAGACTGGCGCGATATGGCCTCAGAGCTCGCGAGAGGCGACCTAAAGGGCAAGCCCCTCTCCATCCATGTCCGGGTGGGCGCGCCATCATTCAAGGCCGTTGTGAAGCATCTGGTGGAATCCGGCCTATTGGACAACCCTGAGCGCTGGACGGACCCGTAACGGCGGAGACCATATGGACCCATACGATCACGGACCCCTGGGTGCAGCTATATATTATTGCCTCAAAGATCTCGGGCCTCAGACAACAGTTGAGGTCGCGAGAAGAGTGGGTCGCAGCCGTAGCTGGACCTCTCGGTATCTGCGGCAGATGGTGGCCGACGGGACGATCTTTCGACAAAAGAAAGAGGGGGAAAGACAGATGTGTGTCTACGCACACCAGCTTGGAGACCGCCCCTGCAGCATCTGCGCGGAGCCCTGCACTACCGGGAGATACTGCCCCGAGTGCAAGCAGAGGTTTCGCCGAGATCGTCTACGCTTCCAAGCCGCAATTGCGCTTGCGGAAGAGGACCACTTGTCTGGCCGAGAAGTCTCGCCTACCCTGCTCGCTTCTAAGCTACGGGTGCCTCTTTGGGACTTCCGAGATCGGGAGGACCGCCAGCAAGAGGGGCTTGTATCGCATCTTCTTCGCCGGGGTTTTCTCAGCGATGAATGGGCCCACCGGGCCCGCAACGCAGTCGGCAGCGACTGACCACAAAGGAGCCACACATGGCAAAGGGCGTAAACAAAGTGATTCTGATCGGGAACCTCGGACGAGATCCCGAGGTGCGGCACACGCAGTCGGGGAAGGCCGTCGGCAAGCTGAACCTGGCAATCAGCGAGCGAAAAAAAGAAGGCGATACGTGGGTGGACCACACCGAATGGGTGCGGGTCACGGTCTTCGGCAAGACGGCGGAGAACGCGGGGGAGTATCTGAGGAAGGGGAGGCAGGTCTATGTGGAGGGGCGCATGCAGACCAGCTCCTACAACGACAAAGACGGCAATGAAAAATGGTCCACCGAAGTAGTGGCCAATGAGATCGTTTTCCTGAGCGGCGGCAGGGAAGACCAAGGGCCCAGGGACAAGGGGCGGGGCTCAGGCGATGAGATGCCATTCTGATCGTGTGGAGTACCTGGAGTCGGAGTTGCGAAAGCTCCGTCGGCTCCAGGCGCTTGTCGAGTCGGAGGTCCTGGGGAACGGCGATGCATTCAACGACCCTGAGGCGGTGCGCCGGGCCCTCCAGGACCTTCTTGTTGCACAGCGATGGGGGCGGATCTGGAAAGCCCTCGCGAGGCATTACCGATGGGCAAACGAAGTCGAGATAAGGGAGCCGCCTTTGAGCGCCGAGTAGCGAACATGCTAACGGAGGCCGGCCCGCCTTCGAGGCGCACGGGATATGAGCAGGCGCAGGATGCCAGCAACGCCCCCGACGTCGACACAGACGGCATCTTCTGGGTGGAATGCAGCTGTGGGAAGGGACCCAACATCCGCGCCAAGATGAAGCAGGCGCAGGAAGCATCGCCCAGCACACAGTGGCCAACGGTGATCACAAAGCGAGACAGGGAGCCTGTTCTTGTCACGATGCTGGCGACGGACTGGTGCGATTTGATCAGCGAGTGGTGGGAGCGCCGCCACTAGGGGCGCCCTTCGGCGCGACACAATGCCGCTGTGCTCTTCGATATCATGGCAACCTGTCTTGTCGCGCTGATGTTCACAATAGTTGAACTGAAGGTTTACCGTTGGGCTGCGAAAGAGTTCGTGCGCGACGAGGAACATGAGGCGCTCAAGGACCGCACACTCGAGTTGGAGAAGCAGGTTGCCGGCCTCACCGCTCTCTTGGACGACTGATGCCCTGGATCACCGCAAACGAAGCCGCCAAAATCTTGGGCATCTCGCCCGCACAGGTCCGGCACCGGGACCGCTATCGCGCGACGCGTCGCAGAGATCCAGAGGACGGCCTGTGGCGCTACTGGGTGCCCGCCACCGGGGAGCCCGAGGCGCCTGGGGACCAGGGGACGCGCAAATCCAAGCCCGTGCTCATCGCTTCGATCTGGGACGTTCACATCCCCGACCACGATCCAGGGATATGGGAGACGTTCCTCGACTGGGGTGCAGACGCAAAGATCGACTGGCTCATCATCGGCGGCGATTTTCTCGAAGCACAGTCCTGTTCGCAGCACGGCGACTTCCACGTGCCGGCGCTGCAGGACGACGTTGACGCAGGCCGCAAGGCGCTGGAGGAACTGCGAGAGGTCTTCCCTTCCCAGAGGATCTGCTTTTTCCCCGGAAATCACGAGACGCGACTGCAGCGCATCACCGGGTCTCGTTTGCCGCAGCATATCGGGGTGCTCGAGTGGCCGTCGCTGCTTGACCTCGAGAGCCTGAGGATCGAATGGGTTGAGGAGCCCCTGCGCGTTGGAGATGTTGCCTTTCTCCACGGCCAATACACCTCAAAATACCACGCGGCCCGCCACTTGGATCAATGGCGAACGAGCGTTTGTTACGGCCACACCCACCGCCCCCAGACGTTCTTCCGCGGGGTTGGGTTGGACGGAGCCTTGTTGTCTGCGCACGGGATGCCCTGTATGCGCACGCTGCAGCCGGACTGGCTTGGTGGCAGGCCTTCGGGTTGGGCACATGGTTGGGGGTACCACGTGTTGGACGGTGATGTTCTTCACACGCAGATGCTGGTCGCGAAGGGGGGACGCGTTGCCTTTGGGAGCCGGATCTATGGAGGTTGAGGACATCCCTGCCGGGGCGCTGGAGGAGATCGCCTCTGTCCTGACGATCACAGACCATGCGACGGGTGCACCTGTGCCGTGGGCCCCGAACGGCGAGCAGAGGAAGATGTGGCGGATGGGCCAGAAGCATCGCTTCGTTTACGCCCTGAAGCCAAGGCAGATCGGGATCAGCACGTCGCAGCTGCTGAAGGACCTGATCTTCACAGTTCACAACGCACAGCGTGGCGTCCCGGTCAACACTTGGCTGGTTTGGGACACGGACTCAAAGGCTCGCGACAAGCAGGAAGTCATCATGGACTTCGCTCGGCAGCTGCGCTTTGAGTTCATCAAGCGGGACAATCAGCTTCTTTTCCCGACGAGGGGGACGGACAAATACAGCGTGATCGAGGCCTTCACGGCTGGCGGCAAGCGTGCGGGTGCGGGGCTCTCCACGCACCGGATTCACATCAGTGAACTCCCGGCGTGGCAAGACGCCGCTGGGACATTTACTTCGCTGATGCAGTGCCTGAATCAGAGTGGGCGGGCGGAGGTCGAGACCACGATGCTTTTGGGGTCCGTCTTGAGCAAGAGGCTCTGGTACGGCTGCCCAGAGAACGGTTGGGACCAGTGTTTCTTTTCTGTTGAGGACCACGACGAATACAAGCGTCCGGCCTCGGAGTTCAGACCGAACCACCCAGATCTGCCGCTCGACTTCCTGACCGAGGAGATGGGCTTCTCCTGCAGGGAGACGATGGCCTTCATTCAATGGGCCTATACGGCGCTCTGCGATGGCGACATCCACGCTCTTCTTCGCGAATACCCGAACACCCCAGAGAATGCTTTTGCGAGCGCGGACGGCCGCTGGGTCCGCAAGTCGCCCGAGGTCCTGCCTTCCACTGGGCATCGCGTCGGAGAGCACATGCTGGAGGTTTTCGTCCCGCCAGAGGAGACGTCAGGCCAGTGCACAATCGCGATAGACACGGCTGGTGGGCTGGGGAAGGACAGGTCTGCCATTGCGGTGATGGATCGCAAGGACAGCCGACTCTGCGCTACTTTCGTTGATGAGTGGGTCACGGTGGAGGGCCTGGTCCAGGTCGCGAGGGCGGCCCAGGCGCTCTACACGCACAGAGGGGACGCGGAGCATCCAAGGCTGGCTTCAACCCGGGTTCCCATTGCGATCATTGAAGACAACGGCATCGGGCAGGCAACGGTGCAGGAAGCCGCCCGCGCGGGCCTTGTTTTTCGGGCGGTCCACCAAAAGGCTGGGACCACGTATTCCTGCCTGCTGAAGGCTCGTTTGGCCGTAGAGGCGGGGACTTGTCTGGGACCCTTGGAACTGACTGAGGAGTGCGACTCCTTGTCTGTCGATAGGGGCAAGTTCCGCGGACACAAAGATCTGCTTGTTTGCATTGGTTTGTGCCTGCAGGACATATACGCCACCCGATTCCAGCCACCGCGAGAGGTTGAGGCTGGGGACGTTTTCAAGGCCGACCTTCGGACGAAGAGAAGATGGAGTAAATTCTGATGGCCCTTACACACCGGCAGATGCTCGAGCAAAGCAGGCCGAACATGCGTGGATTCGGCAGCCTTGAAGGCCCCGCTAAATCCGAGAAGCGCCTTCGGGATGAGAAGTTCGCCTCGCTCCTGGACAAGATCGGATATGCGCTGCCGATTGCAGGCGGGGCATACGGTGCGTTCCAGGGCGGGACCAGCGCCGGGCTCTTGTCGTTCCTTGCCGCGGGCGGCCCAGCGAGCCTCCCGGTCTCTGTTCCAGCGGGACTGGCTGGCATGGGGGCAGGAGCGGGCGTGGGTTACGGGCTCGGCAAGGCCGCAGGCCAGATGGGGCAGGTCGGGCTCCAGCACTACTCGGAGAAGAAGCGCTCCCCCTACGAAGACGAGGACCTTGAGCAGCAGGCCCGGATGCAGGCAGCAGCGGCGCTCCTTGGCGGGTACGTGTAATGGCAGAATTCAAGCGCGCGACAACTGACCACGTGGACTATGAGCTGAAGGACAACTCCCGAGGTGATGATGAGCCCACGACGGTTGGAGAAGTCTTCCAAGAGATGATGGACGCGGAAAAGGGTCTTTCTAGCATACGTGGGCGCGCAGTCCGCAACGAGCGTTTTGTATATGGTGAACAGTTTCGCGATTGGAACGACGACCTCCAGGCCTTTGAGGACATATACACACCTCAGGACATCCCGAACGTGCATCGCAATCTTCTTCGCTCTCTTTGGGCCACCTACAACGCGCGCCTGCTAGAGGATCGGCCGGACGTCCATGCATGGCCCACGCATGCGGACCCTGGCGACGTTGGGGCGGCGAAGGTTGCGAACGCCCTCATGAGTCACATGCACAGCGTCCAGGACCTGGACGATTTGATGTGGGAACTGATCGGGCATGCACAGTTTGCGGGCCAGGCAGCCATAAAGGTTGTTTGGGACCCCACGGCGGGGCCACTTTCCGAAGGCGCACCTGTTCAAGATCCTGAGACGGGGGAGATCACCCTTGAGGGGGCCGGGGAGCCCACGGGAGAGGTGCAGTGGGAGGTTGCCACGGTTTTCGATCTTGTTTCTGACAACAGCGTGCAGCATATCGAAGATGCGAACTGGTGCTATTTTCGACGCTACCTCACGAAGCACCAAGCCAAGATCTTGATGATGGAGCAGGACATTGATGAGGAGCCGCAGGAGGTTTCCATCGAGGTCTGGGATGACGGCAATATGGAGTCGGTGTCAGCGGTCGAAATGATCGAGATCTGGTATCGCCCGAGCGCTCGCTTCCCAGAGGGCCTGTACGCAGTGATCGTGAGCGGCAACGTGGTTGAGGTGATGGATTTCCCATACGACCACGGGGAGCTCCCTGTTTCGGTGATGAAGCTATCCGAGAGGCGCGGTACGCCCAACGCGGGTCGCACGCACCTTGACGACGCTGTGATTATCCAGCGCCAGATCAACGAACTGGTCTCCAGCAAAGCCCGTCTTGTCCGAGAGTGCGGGGCCGTGCGCCTGATGGGGCCAGACAGCGTGATCGACAACCTGGAGGAGGGGAATCACACGATCAAGATCGCAGACCCCGGGCAGGCGAGCATGGTGAAGTGGATCGAACCCCCTGCCGTGCCGTCGCTTCTCTCTGAGGAGCTGCAGGACCTGATCGGCGCTTTATACGCAGTCTTCGGGTTGAACGAGATGCTCACTGGTGCGGCGAATATCAAGAGCGGGACGGCGGCGCGGACGATTGCCTACCTGAACAAGCTGGACAGCCAGAAGATCTCAGGCGCTGCGCGGTCTCTCGGGAAGGCCCTGCGGAGGGGCTGGAGGCAGACGCTTGCGCTGTCTCAGCAATACATCCACGAGCCCAGGCTTATGCAGATCGCCGGGCCCGGCAAGGTGTTCGAGACCATGTCTTTCCAGGGTGCGGACATTGGCGGTGTTGACGTGCGGCTTGAGCCGAGCAGCGGCATCGAGCGATATCGCGCGGAAGAGGTCGGGGACATTGAGCAGAGTGCACAGGCCGGCTGGATTGACCCAGCCCGAGCCGGCGAACTGCGGGAGACAGGCCTTGAAGAGACCGCGGCAGAGACGATGGATTCCCAGAGAGTTCAAAGCCAGGTCATACAGGCCCTTCAGGGGCAACTCACGCCACCCATGCAGAACGTCTCCCCAGTCGCAGCCATCGAAGAGATCCAAGTCGCAATCGCCAGCGTGGCCGAAGAGCGTCCTGACATTGTTCCCTATCTTGAGCAGCTGCTCATGGCCTACCAGCAGATGCTTGCCCAGGCCCAGGCGCCCGTAGAGCAAGCACAGCCACAGCCCACAGAACAACAGCCTTTTGAGGAGCCCCCGATGGGCTCAGGAGTTCAGTGATGAAGAAGATCTTCACCATCTCTCTCGCCATCGTTGCCGCAGCGGCACTGGTGGTGGTTCTTCTCCCCCAGCGCGCGGAGGCACTTGACCAGACACTGCCCGTGTTGCGTGACGGCGCGGTGACGTGCGGTGTCACGGCAACTGCGATCCATTCTGCACTCACAAGCAGCAACATCGCCTCGATGGCCTGCGAGAACCCAAGCGCCACATGCGTGCGCGTCGGTGGATCGTCCGTTGGGGCGGCTGGCGGCATCGCCTACGGGGACGCCTGCACGGGCGGGAAGATCTTATCAATGGACGTGGCGCGCGCCTGGTGCATCTCGTCGGCGCCCACGCCCCTCACCTGCACATACGCCACAAGATGAACTGGATCCTCGCAACAGTCCTGGCTGCCTCCGTCAGCGGAGGGGCCACATTCAAGGGCCAGCTCACAGTAGGCGCCAATACAGCTGGTGCCGCGTCGGGCACCGCTCCGGCTGCGGGCGGCGGTGGGGGAAGCACGCTTGCGCTTGCAACGCTGCGCTATAATGCGGACGACCTTACGCTGGCGAACGGAGACAAGGTCTCCTCGTGGCCGTCGACTGGGACCTACACCGATGCGACAGCCACGCTCACCCAGGGGACAGCAGCGGCTCAGCCATCATTCAACAACCAAGACGCCGAGATGACAAACAGCGTTTACCTTGACCAGCCGGGGGGAACGACGAGCCTTTGGATGAAAACAACTGGCCTTGCGACGCCCGTTCCATATCCCGCAATAATTTGCAGCCTGTACAAGGCGGACAGTGCAACCCCGAACCCAACTGAGCAACACATCTGGGAGGCGTTCGCTCAGCCAGGCGCAACGCAAAATCAACATGCTCATATCTACTATTGGCGAGGACTCGACTTCGAAAATCCCATGGTGACCGCACAGCGAAGCCACCACGCAGAGTGGTACTCCTACTGCATAGAGCTCAGGGACGGTGCGACGTCGAAGCTGGCGCGCAACGGGGAGCAGATAGCCCAGGGCACGTTCACTACGGGGCAAAACCAAATAGTGGATTTTTCCGTTGGAGGAATTCACAACGCGGCGACATTCTACTTCTTTTACAAATTCACCGGAAAGATCGCAGACGTCGCGATTTGGGGAGATATCGACACTCTCGGGGTGAACCTGGCAGACGTATCGCGCGACTTTGCCGCAGAGCACAGCATCCCAAGGGCCAGCCCCCACCCAGACGAGCCCTACCCATACAACACTTGGTCATCGACGACGGTTTGCGACAAATCCAACGAATACGGATGCGTCAGCGCATCGAATACTCCGCAGTCGGACGGCTGCTCAGTTCGACAGATTTTCCCCGAGGGCTCTGGTGCAGAGCCGACCAATACGAACTACGGCTCGACGGGGAACATCATGAATTGGACCTCAACCGGGCAGCAATATCAGCTTTGCGAGACCGGCCCTGCGGACCTCGTCAACGGCCACCCACACATCTCCCTCCGACCCCCGACCGCCTCAGACCAGGTCGGCCTGACCGTCACCGGCGGCCTGCAGCAAAACCTTCTACAGCCCTGGTCCATCTGCATGACAATCAGAATCAACGCATATCCGGCCGTGGGCAACAAACGCTACCTGTTCACCGCGCTGAACGGAGGCGTACAGCATGAAGAGTGGTATTTCGAAAACGTCGGGGGGACCACCAGCCTAAACCTATGGGGGGAATCGAACGAACCAGCATGCGCCACCCCCCCAGGCCCCCCCTGCCAAATCGCAACCGCCATCGCGACGCCAGCGCTCGCCACATGGTCCGCGCTCTGCGTGCAATATGATGGCACGGGCTCGGAATGGGCGCTGAAGCAGCAGGGCCAGGCAGCCCAGACTGGCACATGGAACCCCGACCCCGCCCTCTATTACCACACCTCATACAGCCAGTTTTTTTTCGGAGATACCGGCGGAAGAAAAGCGCCAAACATGGACTTTACCAAAGTCTCGGTTTTCGGCACGGGAGTGGACACCGAGGCCATGGTTGAGTCCCTCGCAACCCAATACGGCCTATGAGAAACCTACCATCCTGGGCTGCGGTCATCGTTGCCCTAATAGTTCCCCTGAGCGCCGCCGCTGCAACCTACATGGCCACCAGCGCCACGACCGAAGCTGACCTAAAAAGCGCTCAGGCTTCGATTGGTAAGCTCGAAGGACGCATTGAGGCCATCGACCAAAGGCAGCGCATCATCGAGCGCGACGTTGCCACGATCCTTGCCATCCTGAGAGGCATCTCCCCCCTTTGAGCCATGACCGTTGACCACAGACCAGACCTTGCGGGCGACCTGCGACTTCACGACCAAAGAAAGAAGCCGATCCGCCACATCGTACTCCACCGGAACACCGTCTCGGACCTCTGGTTCAAAGACCACGTCAAAGATGAGAAGGAGCCCGTTGAGGCTGCGGCAAGCTGGTTCCAAGGGGCCGATTGGAGACTCTTTCCGTACCACTTCTTCATTGATCGGCCGACGCGAGACGGACAAAGCTCGATCACACAAGTGCAGACCCTCGACACCGTGTCCCCCCATGCACACGGCGTGAATGGCACCTCCATTGGAGTCGCCCTCAACGTAGATGGCAGAAAGCGCATACCTCCACACGGCATGCAGATCGCAACGGTGTGGTTGCTGGCCCATCTTCTCGCCATACACCCAGAAGCCAGGATCGTCAGACACAGCGCCATAACGTCCAAGCAGTGCCCAGGGGATCGCGTCCCTGTGGAGCAGATGGCGGAGGATGCCCTCTTCTTTTCAGAACCATGCAGCCAGTCCGACCTAGAGGCGGCTGGGATCGTGGAGGCCAGAGAATGGAAGTAGTAGATCTGCCGTCTCTGCTCACCGGCATGGTGGCGGCGTATGGCACACAGCTCGTTTGGATCGTGGCAAAGCTCTTCGTCAAATATAGGCGGGCGAAGGCGGCGAACACCCTGCCAGAGTGGGATGACCGCTTCTGGCGGGATGCTGACGATCTGGTGGACGAAATCAAAGGAGGCAAAAGATGAGCATTCCAGAGCATATTGCGGAGATCCAGTTCCACATTGGGGATGAAGACCATGATGGCCAGGTGGACGTTGGGGCCACCGTCACGGTGCTTGGATACAGCATCGTGAACGTGCGGAAGAACGTGGACCTGGCAACGGCCTTCAGGCTCCTTGGGACCGTAAAGACCACGGGGTCCCGCATAAAGGACCTCCTGACGTAAAGGAGCACCTCCGGCGGATAGCGTTTTGCAGGAGGAATCATGGACGAACTAAGTGAAGCGACGGCGATGCTCGAAGAGGCCCGTGCCGGGGACGTACCCCAGCAGGACCCCATCGAGACCCAGCCGGCTGAAGAAGTAGAAGCCGTAGAAACCGCAGCCGAGGAGGACCCGGAGGGGCCCATCTCGGAACCAACCGAGTCCGAAGAGATCGAAGCCCAGCCCCCTGAGGAGCCGGCCGATGAAGCAGCGGAGGATGAGGAGAAGCAGGAAGCATCCGGCCAAGATGAGCCAGAGCAACCGAGGAAAAGGTCAACGTACCAGAGGATGAAGGGAAAGATCGAGGAGAAGGAAAAACAGGTAGTCGAGCTTCAGGATCGTGACCAGCAGTGGGCAGAGGTTGCCAATGGGTATCGACTAGATGCCGAGCAAGCTCAGGCCGAAATAGAGCAACTCAGGCGAGCGCTCTCGGACTATGGGCACGAGGAACATTCAGACTCCGGCGAGCTGAGGGCGGCGAAGAAGGAGCTCCAAGAGCTTCGATTCAACGCTCAGACGCAAGAGGAGCACTCGAAGAAGCGCACCGAGAGAGAACAGCTTGCAGCGAGAGACCGTCTTGCGGAGCAATACGTGGAAGAAGCCACGGCACTTGGTGAGAAATACGGCGTTACACCTGCAGACATTCTCCTTGAGGCGAGCAGCCCCCGTGTTCAACAGAAGAAGATGAGCATGGAGCAGGTCGCAACCTACCTTTCAGCTATCTCCGGCGCCACGACCAAGAAGAAGCAACTCGAAACCAACCGCAAGGCACCGAAACCCGCAGGGGGCAAGGGCCGCGCTAAAACGATCGACTATCCGGCAACCGTGGACGGAGCAACAGACTTCATCCTCGCCCGGAGAAGCGGAAACTAGGAGGATATCATGGGGATAACGACGAGTGACGTGCTGCTGCTGGCGGCGCGCTACGGGGCAAAGAAAGTCGAGGAGCAGTCTGATCTGTCCGCGCCTTTCGCTGCCAAAGAGATGACAACGATCAAACAAGAAGGACAGACCGGGTACGTCACGATCAAGACGGGCGGATTGTCCTCGACACAGTTCCTTGCGGACGGGGCAGCCCTTCCAACGGGAAGCAACATTCAACCACTGCAGATGACTTATATTCCTCGGCACCTTGTGACGCGTTTGACGTTGCCACGAGGTGGATTGGAGCTTTGTAAAGACGTCAAAGATGGCGTGGCTCTGGTCATGGAGGAACTCGACACTGCTGCAAGTGACGTCGCCAGACAAAAAGGTCGCGCGGTGTTCACTTCGCAGATCACGCTTGCTACCGAGTGTAGTGCCAACGCTGGCTCCTCGATCACCGTCAGCGACGCTCTTGGGTATCGCATCGGTGCTACGGTTACCCTTGGCTCTCAGGCAACTCCGGCAACCAGGGAGACTGCGGTTGTTGAGTCGGTTGACTTCGTGTCTGGCGTAATCACCTTTACGGCGGCGCTGCCTGTCTCCATCACCGGCCTCTCCGCCGCCGACGTCATCGCCTTCCTCGGCAACGCGGAAAGCAACTCTCCCGAGAGCCTTGACAACGTCACATCTGCCTCGGCGGACGTGTATGGCAAGTCTGCTTCGGACGCTGGCTTTGAAGAGTGGAAGGGAACGCAGGTCGCGTCCGGTGGTACCATCAGCACCGGCTCATTGCGTGAGATCCACGATCAGATCCGTATCCGACGAGGACAGGAGATCGATTGTGTCGTGACCAACCCGATTCAGATGACCAACTATCTGGATCTGTTCACCAGCAACGAGCGCTTTCAGCGTGGGGACGTTCTTGACAACTACGCCCTTCTGCCGACTTTTGACGGCAAGAAGTTCGTGGTTGACCCGAACTGCCCGCGGTCCAAGGCCTACCTTGTAAACAAGAAGGACGTTTTGATCCACGAGTTCCGAGCCTTTGGCCCGGTTGTCGACGGGGACAAGCGCTCCAGCGGTATGGGGGCGGCTATCGTCTCCCAGAATACATTTAGCTGGGATGTCCAGATGCACGAGTCGATGAACCTCCGGGTTCTTCATCGCGCAGGCTGCGGCGCCCTGACTGGCTTGACCTGATAAACAGCAGGGGGGGGATCTAAACGGTCCCTCCCCTGCGGTGGTTATATGATTCCATCTCCACGTTCCATTGGCAGGGTTGTGGCTCGAGAGTCTCGACGCTTTCGCTTTGGCCGCTACGGTCTCAAGGCAGACGTCAGGCCCACAAGGTGCTGCGTTGCCCAGGAGATCGCAATCAAGTTCACGCGCCTGATCCCGGGGCTTACGGTCATAGAGCCCTACGAGACCGTGGTCGCAGAGGTTGGTCCGCATTACCAGTGGCGCAACATCCGTCTGGCACAGAGGCACCCACAGGCCAAGATCATCGCCGCGTATGAGCTCGCAAGGGCTTACGACCGGGCACAGCAAGAGGCAAAGAGCCGCGACCTCAACGAAGAGATCGAGGACTACGCAGCGCACCTGTTCGCAGATAGACCCTTCATCAGCATGCCGAGGTAGACATGGGGTACACGCTCGGAGAGGCGAAAACGCGCATCCTCACAGACCTTCTGGACGATCCTGACAAGGTTCGCTGGGATGACGCTGCCGTTGTGCGAGCCGTCAGGCCTGCGATATCCAGATGTGCGAATCTGTATGTCTCTCACGGTGGGGATAAGCTGAGAGAGAACGCCACACAGGACCTCGGTGTTACCACCCCAGCAGGATCGTTTATCTGGGACGCGTGGGTAGGGTCGTCCCCCTCGGAGTGGATCGGCTCAAGGCATGTCTCGCTTGTCCACTCCAGCGGCGTTGAGCAGCCCCTGAAGGCGATCCGCCCACAGGACGCAAGGGTGAAATACACCGGCTCCGGCACCGTGAAGCAAAGTGTGATGGGCAAGCTGGTGTTCCCCACGGTTGACGCAGACTACCTTGTGTCGCCTTCGACTGGGGACGCAGGGAACGTCGGCGGTGCATTCGACGACTGGGTCTGTGTCACCGCTGCCCTCGACATGGAGTCCAAGGAAAGAGAAAAACCATCGAGAAGGCTGGAGCACCAGGAAGCAAGGCTCAGAGAGGCGGCGCTTGGGCAAATCAACAGCCCGGCAACGTCTAGGTTCCCAGGAAAGTCCGGCTTCCACCCTACGCTTTATTACGCCATAGACGAAACCGTGCTTGTGCACCCCTTCAACTACCGCATCTGCCAGCTATACATCCGGTAATGTTTCAACGACCTCGGCGCCAGGTCCTCAACGCGCTGCAGCCCTCGCAGCACAAGGTAGAAGTGCGCAACGAGGGAGACTTTCTTCGCGGCATAACCACAGCACAGGAGAGATACGCCCGGCAGGACAAGACGATCCCCCCAGGCTTTCTCTTCGAGATCGTAGAGCCGCTCGTCATCACGAACACCATCATCATTCCGGTCGACACACCCGGCGTCACAGTGTGGTCCCCTGCAAGACTCTCGATCACGGCAACCAAAGATATGGACAAGCTCTTTGAGATCCGGGCCGAGAACTGCACCTTCAGCAACCTGTCCGTGAACGATACGAACGCCAAGGACATCGGCATGATGTTCCACCTGGCAGACACCGCACGCTTCGCGACCATCGAGAACATCACGGCACATGGGCAGCGCTTCGTGGGTGGCAGCGCGACTCCACCCCAAAACACCGTGGTCTCCAACTGCCTCTTCGTCCTCAAAAGCTCCGGGTCTGTCCTAGAGCCTGCTGTCCTGGCGGGGTCAATCGGCAAGGTGGTGGACAATGTTGTCCCCAGGAGGATCGACTGCACCGGCCGTGAGACGGCGATCACGGGGAACGCGGTCCCAGGGATAACGGTTTATGGTGGGGGCGTGTCGGGCGCGTGCTCAATCGCCAACAATATGCTGAGTGGGTCCACCATTGACACTACTGGCGCAGCCTTTGGATGCGTCATCTCGGGGAACGTACCATGACGATTGCCGGGACAGACAAGGACATCGTCGCCGGGAGGACCGGCAACACACTCTTCGTAGACGCACAATGGGGCGAAGACACTACGAAGGGACTGCGGGAATACTCAAACAGGCCCTTCAAAACCATCATGGCCGCAATCAACGCCGCTACCGCAGGGGACACGGTGTTCGTCATGCCCGGCGAGTACGATGAAGAGACCGGGGTTGACTGCAAGGACGGCGTCTCCATCGTGGGCCAAAGCCAAGACAAGTGCGTCATAACGGCCACACTCGTAGTCGCAGCCAATGAAGAAGTGGTGTTGATGGCTGAAAATATGACGCTACAGAACTTCACCATAATCTCTGACCCAGACCCTGCACTGGTCGGAACAGGTCTCCGCTTCCCAGCCGGTGGGGCCAACGCGAACAGCACCGCCAGAAACATCACAATCAAAACAGCGGCAGGGAAAAACGCCAGCGGGATCTCAGACCAAACAACCACTGCGGGGCTAGGTTTCGACCGGTCTCGCGCGATGCTAGACAATGTCACCACTGCGGCAAGCGGGCTAACGAACGGGTACATCAAATCCGGCGTAGGCAGCACCGCGATACGAAACTGCACATTCCAGGGCTTCGTTGGATGCAGCATCGCGGCCGGAACAGTTGACATCCGCGCATGCACCTTCATTGGATATCTCGGGTTCAGCGTCGGAGCAGGAGGAGCCGTCTACGTTGACCGGGGCACGACCTGGACGAACCTGACAAACGCCGGAACCCTCAACCGAGCCGCGGGGTATCTCGCTGACGACATGGTGACCGTTCAGGCAACATCTGACATTGTCATAAACGCCGCAGACACGCTCCTCCTAACGCTTCCCCCAATAGCAGCAAACCAAAACCCCGTGCACGTCCACTTCACAACGGGCCTCGACCGTCCTGGAGTTGGCAACCGAGTTGGAACATTCAAGCTCTTCAGAGATGGCCTCGAAATAAACGTCCTGGACAGATACGAGCAACGCCTACGCACCGCAGACGACGAGTGGACCACCAGCATGCACTGGGTTGACGAGGCGCCCGGGAACACACCCGTCTACACAATCATGGCCACAGCGAGTGGCACCAACTACCGGGCACACTTCAACCGGCGAGCAACGGCAACGATATGAAAATCTACAGAATGCAAATCTGCGCATACTCTGGAGTGCCCACCGTTGACGAGGGTGAAGAGACCATTGTGACCGGCAACCAAGATCTCACCAGCCTCTGGGCCGAATACATGCTCATTGACGACGAGGGCCAGCCGACGCCCACCGTCAACGGCACTCACGTCAACCGCTTCCAGCTTGACTCCACGTTCGACCTGCCGCTTGACCAGCTCTGGCAGAGCCTCATTGCAACCATTGAGGGGCTGGAACAATGAAGATCAACATTGCAGACATGACGCAGCGCAACATCCGAAAGCTCCCAAGCCAGGAGATCGGTGTGCGTCCTGGCTTCAGGCGGCTGTTCTCCGCTGGGGCTGGGCGAACGATTGTCTCTGCGTTCTCTGTGAAGAACATCCACAGTGAGGAGGTCCGTCATTATATTGTCGATTCGGCGACAGATGAGACTGCCTTTGTGAGTGGCTCTGCCGACCCAAAGATCACGATCTATGACGAGAACTTCGTCCCCTGGCAAGTCTACGACATTCGGTCGAACAAGCGCCCCTCGGTGGTGACGCATGCGGTCATCATTGACCAGATCATGATCTCCTCCCCTGACTTCGATACCGTCTGGGGCATCGTAGGATCGGCCCTAACGCGCGCGGAGAAGGTGGACAGTGTCAACCCGGCGACAACGGCCTTAGACGTTCCACGTGGAATCTGTGCGGCCTGGACGCATAGATGTGTCATCGCCGATGGCCCCAACATCTACGTTTCGGATGGCGTGACTCTGCAGGGCGGCTCCCCTCGCACGTTCGTGGCGTTCAACGTGCAGGCTGTGTCGGCTGGTCCCATCTACGGGATGCATGTCACCGCTGGCGGGAGCCTGGTTGTGTGTGCGACTGAGGGGGTCTTCGCCTTGCCTGAGTCTGCGAATGCTTCCGGGCAGATCGTGCTACCTGACTGGCAGAAGCTAAGCGACCACCAGACCCTCAGCTACAACAGCAGCGCCCACGCGCTCGGGCGTCTCTATGGCCTCACCCGCCGTGGTTTCGCCTTGATAGATCAAGAAATGGGCACCGAGGTCCCCCTGGACGACCCATATCAACCGCGAGGCTACGGCCGCAGGGTTCAGAGGCCTGACTGGCGGGAGGGGCGGATTTACCCAACCCAGCGCGGGCCACTGTGCACGGACGAGGTGGGCGCATTTCACCTGGCAGACATCCATGAGAGCCAAAGGTCCTGGCACACCATGACCCACGACCAGGAAGAAGCGAAGGTTCGTGGCACACTGCGTCAAAGAGATGGCGACGAGCTGCTTGTGACGGAGCAGGGCGTTTATCGTTGGGAGGGCAACTTCGACGGGGTGACCGCCCTAGACTCGGAGAACGCGGACGAGGTCCAGGGTGTCGCCGCGCACACTGTGCAGGCACCGCCAGAGTCGAGCCCAACCGTTCGATATCTGCACGTCGGAGCAGACAATACGTCTGGGAATATCCTCATGGCCCACCGCGGAACCAAGCGCGACGCACCAGGCAGCGGTACGCAGAGGGGGCTCGTGATCGGGACCAGCAGCTGGGACACGGGCGAGACATATATGCCGCCAGCACTGCGTAGTTTGCGTGGCGCTTACGCGGACCCCACCGACGATGTGGCCATTGAGGTTGGCGCCGAGAAGCCCCTCACGCGAATCAACACAGCTTGCGAGGTACAGGTCGAGGGAATCGACGTACAGCGCCCAACGGGTAGATAATGCCAACACCATTCACAAGCCCCATCTCTGCCACAGAGCTCCAGACCAACTTCGACGCACACACGTCTGCTTTGACCACGCAGGCCACGGAGGGCCAGAAGTACCAGCAGATGGAGGTCGAGGTTGACTTCCTCGGCTCCGGCACCGAGATCTTCACGCGCACCTGCGACTTCACTCCGCAGGATGACCTGGAACTGATCGCATTAGGCCTGAGCAAAGAGGGCGGGGTCGGCGGGATCCTTATCTCCCTAGAACTAAAGCAACAAGGCGACAGCACTGAGTACGCGCTCGACAAGGAGTGGAAGGTCTCGTTCACCACTGCAGGCCTTGGCGCAGAGCATTCAAGGACAGGGTTCATTGACCCAACGGGAGATCGTCTCACGCTCAAGCGCGGGGTGACGTACTCCCTAGAACTCACAAGCGATACGGTCGCAGCTATAGACCGGGTCTATGGGTTTATCCTCCTGAAAAGCCGGAGGAGACGTAGATGATATCCCTCATGCCCCACACGTTCCGCACGGGCGAGACGCTGGACCCGGAGCGCATCAACGACTCCCTCCTCGCGGCAGAGGTGGACGTGTCGGATGTGCTCGACCAGCGCTTCACGTACAGCCAGGCGGCGTATGATATCGGGGCTGTGACCCAGGCAGACACAGACGACCTCAGGAGCATCTTCCTGCAACTGCCGCCAGGTATCGCCCTCCAGGTTGTCGGGGTTGAGTTCATCTTCTACGAGAGCACGGGGGCCGTGCCCTGGACGATCACCCCCAGCATCACGGGCCTGCTGCCGGCCACCGCCACACCCACGGCAATCGACACGCGCACCGTTGCCATGTCTCGCGGCGTGGGGAACCTGGCGAACCTTGGCGGGCTGGGCGTGACCCTGTCTGCCCCTTCAGCTTCAACGATCTCCGGGGGGCGTATCATCGTGCACTTTCGCGGGGACAGGGGAGCCAATGCGGCGAACTATAGGTCCTACAAGCCCATACAACTGAACGCGGGGAGCGCCGATACGGCCGCCGTCTTGGATGCAACATTGGACAATATCGGCACATCCGTGGCTGACAGCGCGGCTGCAACTACAGACCTGCGCGTGCACTCCTACTCGAAGAGAAACATCCCGGCTGGCACTTATGAGTGGCGGCTCCCCTCTACGGGGGCGCGCTTCATATCGCTTCACACGTGGCTTTGCGCATCGGCAGGCAGTGTCAACTGGATCGTGAGAAACGAGGCTGCAGCGGGAGCGGTCGCCCAGTACACCGTTGGCAACGCCGCAGCCGGAACTGGGTCTACGGACTACAACAGCGCCTCCTCGGTGGTGACACAATCTCTGAACAACCCTCTAACCTTCGCCGATGACTGGACAGTTGAACTGGTGGTCACTGGCGGAGTAGAGCTTGCATATGCAGTGCTCTATTCGAGTTGAACATGCCAAGCTACAAAGCCCTCTTTAATCAGTACGGGGACCAGCCTCGCCAAAAGCAGCCCATGCAGATGGATGCGCTCAAGGCAGCACAGAGCAGCATGCAGCCTCGGACGCCTACGTCCAACAATGCGATGCAGGGGATCGGAGCATCTGTGACCGCGATGCAAAGGGCGCAGCAGCTTGCGACACCGAAGGCTCAGGCCTACCGGCTGGCAGCGGCGCAGACAAAGGGACAGGGGCCGACACTGGCCCCGGGCGGCCCGGGTGGCAGCGTATACAACCCGATTGGTGAGCAGCAGATGCCGCCAGAGGTGCTGCAGCAAAGGAGCGCGTTCAGCTTCCCCGAGCCTCCAACGGACAAGCTCCCCCTGAACGAATACGCAGGTCAGGAGCCCCACCTCCCGAGCTTTCTCGACAAGGAATATACACCCCCGAGCCCATACGGGGCTCCAGCGTCCATGGGCCCCACATCACCTCGCGAGGACTCCCCGTTCGATCCCCTTGCAGGCACCGATACCCCCGACATCATAGAGGAGTGGGCGAGACAACAGTTTAGTGGCCCCAGGGATCTGGAGGAGGAAACGGCCTACCTCGAGACTATGGGGGATCGGAACCTTGGACAGGCCCTGGCAGATGCTCGTGGCCGCTGGGGCGCAATGGGGCTCGGCGGCGCAGGGATGGCAGGCGAGGGAGACCTTGCCACCCAAATGGCACTGGCAACGTCGGGCAAGGTGTTCGACCTAGAGCAAGCTGCCCGCGACGAGGCGCTGAGGAACGCCCTGGGTGCCTCTAGCATATACGAGGGCACGAGACGGGGTAATCTTGCCGACGAGGCCTTCAACATGGGCGCGGACTTGATATACCCAGACCGCCACGACGTGCCACCGACGCGAGAAGAGGCGCTGGCAGAGGCCGAGAGGCAGATGGAGTTGATGGCCGAACTCTCCGAGCGCATAGCCCGAGGTGAATTCGGGGACGACGAAACGACACCATATTGGAAGCCGGGCGGAGAGGGCCAGCGAGAGACTCTTCTTGACCTCAAGTCATATGGCTGGCCGGCCTAGCGAGGAAGCAATGGGATACTCACAACTACTAGGACAGGCGGGCTCGGTATACGGGGCACGTCTTGCGCTCGAACAGATGCGACGGGAGCGTGAAGCCCAGCGATATGCTGCGGTGAACCAGGCTCTTGGCACTGCAGTCGGCGGCACTGCGTCAGGCATGCTTAGCCTCGGACAGATGCTTGACCAGATGGAGCAGCGATCACGCGCGCAAGATCGGGCGGCTGAGCAGCTGAAGTATGACCGGGGGCGGGCGGCTGAGCAGATGAGGTATGACCGGGGGCGGGTGGCAGCCGACAACCGATTCAAAGAGGACGAGGCTGCTGCCAGGTTCAACCTCGAACAGTTCGGGCTCGAGGATGCGAGAGCGGCGGCTAAACACAAGGCAGAGGCTGAAGAGCGGCGGCACAGGGAAAGGCTGGCGGCTGAAGAGCGGCATCATGCACAGTCGATGGGGAAACAAAACATTGCTCTTGAGAGGTTGAAAGGGCGGACGGGCCGCAAGCCGGGAAGTATGACCCA